>TARA_R100000306_G_scaffold15039_1_pt1 | contig 32500 bp, 31 predicted proteins | sample TARA_R100000306 | Tara Oceans TARA_R100000306 (sample SAMEA2620824) | marine metagenome | biome: marine biome (ENVO:00000447); feature: mesopelagic zone (ENVO:00000213); material: "saline water (ENVO:00002010), including plankton (ENVO:xxxxxxxx)" | depth 1000 m | reverse complement strand
GGTTGTTCTTCCACGGGTTCAGTTTCTTGCGCAACAGCTTGCTTCGGAAGAAAAAGAATTCCGAAGAAAATTAAAACGATATATAAAAACCTTAATTTCAAATATTATGTCTGGTCGAGCGCAGTCGAGACCTCTTTATTTCCTATGTAAATTAGTCCCCTCGACTGCGCTCGAGGGGACTCTTTGATTTTATTTCAATGCTGAATAATCGCCAATACTAACATTTGTATACTTGCCATTATATGTTGCATGATTGCCAATCATAGCATTGTCTAAAGTAGCATTTTTAACCGTCGAATTTGTTTGGATTATACTATTTTTAACGGTACTATCCTCAATTATTGTGCCTTTGCCAATTGAGGCATAGGGACCAACAGTGCTGTTTTTCAATACAACTCCTTCACCGATAAAGCACGGTTCGATAATTTCGGAATTTTCGTTGGTATGATTCTCAGCAATGAGTTTTTCTTCAGTTTTAGCAATAAAGCCGAGCATTTTTTTGTTGGTAGCAACGGTTACTTCTTTATTACCACAGTCCATCCATTCATCAACGGTTCCGGTTTTAAACACTTTTCCATCTGCCATCATGCGTTTTATACCATCGTTAATTTGGTATTCGCCTCCGTGAATAATGTTGTTATCCAACACGTATTGAAGTTCTTGTTTTAAAACAGCTACGTCTTTAAAGTAGTAAATACCAATTACAGCTTGATCGCTTACAAATTCAGTTGGTTTTTCAACTAATTCGGTGATTTCTTCTTTGTCATTCAAGTTTACCACGCCATAAGCTTCCGGATTTTCCACTTTTTTGGTCCAAATAACGCTATCGGCTTCTTTATCTAGGTTGAAATCGGCTTTAATCAACGTATCGGCATACGCAATTACCGCTGGACCTTCCAATGATGGCTCGGCACACATAATAGCGTGACCGGTCCCTTTTGGGTCTAACTGACGGTAAATAGTAGGTTTTGCTCCTAAACCTTTGGCTAATTCTTCTAAACTTTCAACGACATCATCCCCGAAAAATGCAGGGTCGCCCAGTATAAAAGCGATTTCATCTACTTTTTCATCTAAAATTTCAGTAATCTCAGTCACCAGACGGTGCACAATTGGTTTTCCCGCCACCGGAATTAACGGTTTTGGTATGGTTAACGTATGTGGACGAAGGCGCGAACCACGTCCGGCCATTGGTACGATTATTTTCATATGTATGCCCGCGTAGGCGGGTATCTTTTTTAATTTAACTTTATTTTATTCTAGGTGTTTATTTAGTTCCGGTGCTACCAAAGCCACCGCTTCCGCGGGATGTTTCTTCTAGCGTTTCCACTTCTTCCCAAACGGCACGTTCGTGTTTTGCGATAACCAATTGTGCAATACGCTCGCCGTTTTCAATGGTAAAATCCTCGTTGGAAAGATTCACAAGGATAACGCCAATTTCTCCTCGATAGTCTGCATCGATGGTTCCAGGGCTATTTAAAACGGTAATCCCTTTTTTTGCAGCCAATCCGCTTCGTGGTCTTACTTGTGCTTCAAAACCGATGGGAAGCTCAATAAATAAGCCGGTTTTTACGATAGCTCGCTGTAATGGTTTTAAGGTTGAAGATTCTGAAACATTCGCCCGAAGATCCATTCCAGCTGAAGCTATGGTTTCATATGAAGGAATTGGATGTTCAGATTTGTTGATTATTTTAACTTTCATGGTTGATTGCTTATTTACTTTAATGCTGAAAAATAAATCGATATTGTCTTCTGGCTCAGGGTAAACTCGAGTCGAAGGGTCAAATTACGAAATACCCAACAAAAGTACTAAGCTGAACCTAAAAATGAACAAAGTATTGTGTTTATTCAGAAAAGTATAACAATTGAAGCGTTTAGAACTTCATTTACACCCACTCTTTTGGGTTTTTTAAACACTCAAGCAGTTTTTCTTCTTCACTACCAGGCTCTGGATTGTGATCATATCGCCATTGTACGTGAGGCGGTAAACTCATTAAAATACTTTCAATACGGCCATTGGTTTTTAAACCGAAGAGCGTGCCTTTATCATGTACCAAATTAAATTCTACATACCGACCACGTCTTATTTCTTGCCAATCGCGGTTTTCTTGTGTGTAATCTATATTTCTCCTTTTTTCAACAATTGGCACATAGGCTTCTAGAAAACTATTGCCAACTTCAGTTACAAAGTTGTACCAGTCTTCCATGCTCATCGTTTCGGTTTTCTTTAGGTAATCGAAAAATAAACCGCCAATCCCTCTGCCTTCACCTCTGTGGGCATTGTGAAAATATTCATCGCAACGGGCTTTGTATTTTGGATAGAAATCAGCACCGTGCTTATCGCAAGCTGCTTTGCTTACTTGGTGAAAATGTTTGGCATCTTCTTCAAACAAATAATACGGGGTAAGGTCTTGACCGCCACCAAACCATTGATCAACGATGTTTCCTTCTTGATCGTACATTTCAAAATAGCGCCAATTGGCATGAACGGTAGGTACAAAAGGATTTTTAGGGTGTAACACCAAACTCAAACCGCACGCAAAGAAGTTCGCATCTTTTACGCCAAAATAACTTTGCATGCTTTCAGGTAATTCGCCGTGTACTTCACTAATATTTACGCCGCCTTTTTCAAAAACAGCTCCGTTTTCAATCACTCGGGTACGACCGCCACCACCTTCTTTTCGAACCCAAGGGTCTTCTTTAAAAGTAGCTTTACCATCAATGGTTTCAAGTTTTGAAGTGATCGTATCTTGTAGGTTTTTTATGTAGGTTACGAATTTTTCTTTCATACTATTCATTAATTTCTTGTTGCTTCAAAAGCATATCTTTCTGTAATAATTTCACTGTCTCACTACTTGCAGCGGTTACTGATAGTGGTAAGACTAAAATAATCCCTACAACCGGTATTAAAAGCATCGCCATAAAAACGATTCCATTTCCAAGGGCAGTGCCTTTATTTCTTTTTACAAATGAAATACTTTCTCTGTAGGTAAAATGCCGTTCTAGTGTATAATCCATATTTCCGAAGCCAGCGTAATACGATTGAACCAAAAACAGTAAAACCGAAGTGAAAATATTTACAATCGGAATTAAACTGAGTAATAAAATAGGAATAGTAAAAAGCAGTTCCAACAGTAAATTACGGACGTTAATCCGTATGCCTCTCCAGAGTTGAGATGCATTTGTAGTGTTTCTATGTGTATGCTTTGTTCCTAAAAAATGTTGTTCAATTTTTTCTGAAACGGGGCTCATAAAAGGCGCACTCAACGCCATAATAATGTGTTTGTAGAGAATGAGACCAATTGCAATGATAATTAAGGCTCCCAATACATCGCTAATGGTTCTGAAGGTTTCAGCGCCCCATTCCCAAAACCAAATTTTTGAAATGAACGCACCAATATTATCACTCAATCCCCACGCTAAAAAGCCAATCGCCGTAGCCGTTAATAAGCTTATTAAGATAGGTACGCCAAAATATTTCCATAACTTCAGTTTTGAAATTAGTTGAAACGTTTTAAAATAAGCTTGGATGCCGCTTAAGATGTTTTTAAGCATGATTTGTTCTATAAAGGTTTTTTAATAAAAACTAACTCTTTTTTAAAAACTTCAATTTCGCTTGTTTTTGCCACTTTTTGAGCATTTTCTGCTCTTTTCTGAAGTAAATTAATCATTTTCTCTTCTGAAAGGTCTAAAACTTCTTCAAAAAATTGGCGCCCCATTTCATTGTTGTGTAAATCCATCGCGGTTTCCAAGGGGCTGTTTGGCGCTAATTTTTCGTGTAAATCGGTCACTTTTTCTGCCCACGCGATGCTCTTTTCAACATTTTGAAATTTTCTAAACGCTGCTTTTGCTATCAAAATATTCCATATCGCATGCCGAAACGCATTAGCAGGTCCGTTTTTATGATGCGCTTTTCCATACAAATCACTACTGATTTGCATAGTTTTCTTAGTCGCATTCAGTGTAGGAAAGACTAAAAAAGGCTGTTTTATAAACACAACCGATAAATGCCACAACTGTTTGACACTTAATTGACGGATGCGTTTTAAAACATTCATGATTCGGCTTTGTATTCTTTAACCGCTTCAATAAAAGCACCGGCATTTTCTACTGGGATGTTAGGTAAAATTCCGTGGCCTAAGTTTACAATGTATTTATCTTTTCCGAAATCATTAATCATTTTTGTGACCATCTTTTTTATTTCAGATGGTGGGCTAAACAAACGCGTAGGATCAAAGTTTCCTTGTAAGGTAATATTTCCTCCGGTCAATTTTCTAGCTGTTTGTGGGTCGCACGTCCAATCAACGCCCAAAGCAGATGCGCCACTTGTCGCCATGGTATCTAAAGCAAACCAACAACCTTTTCCGAAAGCGATAACAGGTGCTTCGTCTTTTAAAGCATCGATAATCTGCTGGATATACTTCCAACTAAATTCTTGATAATCGGTAGGTGACAACATGCCGCCCCAGCTATCAAAAACCTGCACCGCATTAACTCCTGCCTTTACTTTTTCTTTTAAGTACGCAATTGTAGTATCGGTTATTTTTTGTAGTAAAGTGTGTGCCGCAACGGGTTGCGTGAAACAAAACTCCTTTGCTTTATCAAAGTTTTTCGACCCTTGACCTTGCACACAATAACATAAAATGGTCCAAGGACTTCCGGCAAAACCAATTAAAGGAATTTCATCATCTAACTTTTCCTTAGTCATTTTAATGGCGGCCATTACATAGCCTAGTGTGTCTTGAATGTCGGGAACAATAACACTGTCTAGATCTTTTTCACTACGAATTGGGTTTGGAAGCCACGGTCCAACACCGGGTTTCATCTCTACTTCGATATTCATCGCTTGCGGGATAACTAGAATATCACAAAACAAAATAGCGGCGTCCATTCCATATCTACGAATGGGTTGTACGGTAATTTCACTGGCAAGCTCTGGGGTTTGGCAACGTGTAAAAAAATCGTATTTGGCTTTAATTTCCATAAATTCAGGAAGGTAACGCCCTGCTTGCCGCATCATCCAAACCGGGGGGCGCTCTACTGTTTCCCCTTTTAAAGCCCGTAGAAATAAATCGTTTTTAATCATAGTTTTTTAATGTTTTAACCGCTTTAGCAATCACGCTTTCAACCGAAGTTGAATTAGCAATCACGACATTTTCGGTATATTTTTTTGCTTCTGCCGCTGTGGTTGTACCAATACAGAAAGCAATTGAGTTTTTTAGTTTATTTTCTGAAACAAAACATTGTACCGCACTAGGACTGAAAAACAAAACACCATCGAACTGACGTTGAAAATGTTTCGGATTTAATACTGTTTCGTAAGTTTCAATTTCTGAAAACGTAATATTTTCTTCTTTTAAAGCCTTCGGAATGGTTTCTAACCGTTTATTTCCGCAGAAAAAGTAAAATGTGTCGTTTTTATGGTTTTTAATCAAATAATCAGCCATTTCTGAACCATATTGGGTGGTTTTCACCACTTTTTGACCATTTTCCTCTAAAAGCGCCTTTGTTTTTTCACCTACACAAAAGCAATTTTTAATTTCAGGAGTTCTCTTTTTAATGGAAAAAACAGCTTTTACAGCATTTTTACTCGTAAAAATGGCATTTTCAATCTGTTTCGGAGCATTAAATGGTACAAACTCAATAGAAACGGCGTTGTATTCCACGAAAGTTAAACCTGAGTTTAGAAGCAGCTCTTTTTGAGCAAGGGTGAACTTTTTTGTGGAAAGAATGGATTTCATAAAGTGTCTAGTTTTCTATTTTAGACTTTATAATCGCCATTAATTCTTTTCCACCATTGGCTAAAGTTTCATCAGCACAGCTAGTTCCTAAAGATTTGTAATCAGCTTTAGAACAATCCTTGGCGACTTCTAACTTTGTTTGCCCGTCTAAAGAAAACAATACCCCTTTAAACTGAATGGTATCATCAATACACGTGGCCAATGCACCAATAGGAGCAGTACAACCACCTTCTAATTTCTGTAGAAAAGAACGTTCAATATAAGTGCAAATATCGGCTTCGGTATTATTTAATTTTGAAGTAGCTTCTATGCTAAATTCATCTTTTTTTAAGGCTACAATCACCATAGCACCTTGCGCGGGAGCGGGTATCATCCAATCTAAAGATTCAAAGTTATTGGGCAATACGTTTATACGTTCCAAGCCAGCTTTTGCAAAAATGGCACCTTGCCAATCATTGTCTTGAAGTTTTTGTAATCGCGTATTTACATTTCCGCGTAAATCGACTACGGTGTGGTTTGGATAACGGTTAAGCCATTGTGCTTTTCGGCGAAGGCTTCCCGTGGCAATGGTACAAGGTTGTTCGGGATTAAAGTCAGCCTTTGTTGCCAAAATATCAGTCGATGTTGCTCTTGGTAACACAGCAGTTTGCACGATTCCTTTTGGTAAATGAGTGGGAACGTCTTTCATACTATGTACGGCAATATCAACCGTTCCGTTGAGCATGGCAACGTCTAGGGTTTTGGTAAAAATGCCCGTGATTCCCATTTCATATAGAGGTTGGTCTAATACCAAATCGCCTGTGGATTTTACAGGGACCAATTCAGTTTTATACCCAAAAGATTCTAGTTGAGATTGTACGGTTTTAGCTTGCCAAAGTGCTAATTCGCTGTCGCGGGTACCGATTCGGATGGTTTTATTCACGTTCACTTTCTTCTAACTGAAACATGGTTTCCAGCATCTGTAGGTGTTCTTCTGTCGAACCATTTGCTTGTTTCAGGTGGTTTACAACTTGGGTTGTGATTTTTTGAATGATTCGGTCGCTGATAATTTCAGCTTGCTCTTCATTGAAGTCACTTATTTTTTTGCGGTGGTAATCAATTTCACCCGCCTTAATTTGTGTTAGTTTCGTTTTTAACGCTTTTACAGTCGGTATAAAATGACGGTTACGCACCCAAGTGATAAATTCAGATTCAATCTCTTGGATTATCTCCTTGGCAACCGGAATCTGCTCGGCACGGTGTTGCAATGTTTGGTTGGTAACGGAAGATAATTCGTCTAAATGAACCAATGTAACCAATTTGTTTTCTTTTACATCTTCTGAAACATTCCGCGGAATGGAAAGATCTAAAATTAACAGCGGTTTCTTTATAAACAATAATTCTTTTGAAATAGTAGGCTGCTGTGCGCCAGTAGCAACTATTAGGACATCGGTCTGCGCTAATTCACTTTGTATATCGGCGTAATCTTTAACGATAAGGTTGAATTTTCCGGCAATTTTTTCAGCGCGTTCCTTTGTTCGGTTAATGAGCGTAATATGCTCGTTTTTGGTATGCTTAATTAAGTTTTCGCAGGTGTTTCTTCCTATTTTTCCGGTTCCGAAGAGTAAAATGTTTTTTTCTGAAACATATGGAACGTGTGCCATTATATACTGAACAGCAGCAAAACTAACTGAAGTGGCACCCGTTGAGATTTCAGTTTCATTTTTAATACGTTTACTAGCCTGGATCACGGCATTGATCAACCGTTCCATATACGCATTGAGCAATCCGTGTTTTTTTGAACGGCGAAACCCGGTGCGTAATTGGCTTATAATCTCAAAATCACCTAAAATCTGACTATCCAATCCTGTGCCTACATTAAATAAGTGCGAAACAGCCTCACTATTTTTATGGATGTAAGCTACTTTTTCAAACTCTTCAACAGTACCATGTGTATGTTCGCACAATAATTTAATAAGCTGAAAAGGATGTTGCGCAAAACCATACAATTCGGTCCGGTTACACGTTGAAATAACCGTTAAAGACGGAATACCATCTTGTTTTGCTTGCTTTAGAATGTTGGTCTGTGCTGTGTCATTAATACTGAAATGACCACGGACTTCAGCATCGGCCTTTTTATAATTAAGACCAATAGCATAAAAATTCCCTTCAGAAGTTGATAAAGGTGTATTATTAATTCTTTTCATACCTAACGGCGCAAATGTAAGGGCAATAATAGTCAAAAAATAACGCTTGCGGTATCAATTATATCGAACGGTGTTAATTTCTATTAAAATATGACATTTGTCATATAAATGCCCTAATTTCGCATCGTTCGAGCAGTGATTTTATTGTGCTGTTTAGAATAATTCTAAATAAAGAGCTAAAAACTTATTATGATTTCTGAAAAAAATGTCGCTGAAGGATTTTATGATGAAACCCTTATTTCTGAAGGATTTTTTATTTTAAAATTTAATAATGAAACTGATGAAAGCCAGACTTTTAAACGAGAAATTGGATCTAATTTTATTCAGTTTCATTTTTGCATAAAGGGATCGGCAAGCTTTCTTTTTAATGAAGGAAATTACAAACTGCCACTTAGCGAAGAAAACTCATTATTGTTATATAATCCACAGCGCGATTTGCCTTTACATATAAATGTTCCGCCGCATTCTTGGTTGCTTTCGGTCTTGCTTCCCATTGAAAAGTTTCATGCGTTGTTTTCCACCGAAGCCAATTACATAACCTTTTTAAGTGACGAAAATAAGGACAGAAAGTACTACAAAGATGCAAGTATATCGCCGTCGATGGCGATTGTTCTTAATCAATTAATGAATTACAACTTGCACCCTTCGGTAAAACCCCTATATTTTAAAGGGAAAGTTTATGAACTGCTAAGCCTTTATTTTAATAGGCCGGCCGATTTGGATGTCGAGCAATGTCCTTTTTTAGCCGATGAAGATAACGTGACCAAAATAAAAAGAGCCAAACAAATTATTATATCAAAAATGACAGAGCCTCCAACGCTGCAAGAGCTGGCCGATGAGATTAATTTGCCTATCAATAAGCTGAAAGAAGGGTTTAAGCAAATTTATGGAGATTCAGTTTTTAGTTTTTTATTTGATTATAAAATGGAAGTGGCGCGGCAGTTATTGGCTAGCGGTTCTCACAATGTTAACGAGGTTGGTTTAAGAGTTGGGTACAGTACTGCCAGTCATTTTATTGCAGCTTTTAAGAAAAAATACGGTACCACACCTAAAAAATATTTAATGAGTCTTTCAGCATAAGGAACACCAATAACTTCATAGTTATTATATGTTTTAGGAGTTTGAAAAATCATTTTAATACGAGTAATTTTACAAAAGAAAAATTTGATATGAAAAAAGGAGTTCTCCTTGTTAATCTTGGGTCGCCAGATAGCACTAACCCTAAGGATGTTAAAAAATATCTTGATGAGTTTTTAATGGATCCCCGAGTGATCGATGTGCCAAAATGGGCACGTATTTTATTGGTTCGGGGTATTATATTAAACACGCGACCCAAAAAAAGTGCCGAAGCTTATCAAAAAATTTGGTGGGATGAAGGATCGCCTTTAATTGTTCTTTCAGAACGCCTTCAGAAAAAAGTTCAGGAGAAAACTACGATTCCCGTTGCTTTGTCTATGCGCTATGGGAGTATGACTTTGAAAAAAGGTTTGCAAGAACTTGTTGATCAAAATGTGGATGAGGTTTTGGTAATTCCTTTGTATCCACAATTTGCCATGGCAACTACCGAAACGATAAATGTAAAAGTAGAAGAACTTCAAAAAGAATTTTTTCCGCAGTTAAAAATTTCATCATTACCTGCATTTTACAATAGGCCAGAGTATATTGAAGTGCTTTCTAAAAGTATTCAAGAGCATATAAAGGAGTTAGATTATGAACATTTGCTGTTCAGTTATCATGGTGTTCCAGAACGACACATTAGAAAGAGTGATATAACAAACAGCCATTGTAAAATTGATGGCTCTTGCTGCATAACACCTTCAAAAGCGCATCAATATTGCTATCGCCATCAATGTTATGAAACCACACGATTGGTTGCTGAAAAACTGGGTTTAAAAGAGAATAGTTATTCCGTTTCCTTTCAATCCCGTTTAGGTTTTGATCCGTGGTTGCAACCCTATACAGATAGAACGATAGAACGTATGGGCAAAGCTGGGATTAAAAAATTAGCAATTGTAACACCGGCTTTTGTAAGCGATTGTCTTGAAACTTTAGAAGAAATCGCTATGGAGGGAGAAGAAATTTTCCACGAAACCGGAGGAAAAGAATTTACGACCATTCCCTGTTTGAATGATCGAGATGATTTTGCTGAATTATTAGCCGGCTGGATCGACGAATGGCGCATTGTCGATGTGGACAAGGCAATAGCATAAACTTAACTTACTTACTTAATGGCATTACAAAACCGTTCGGCCAGCTTAGGCACAGAGCCGATTAGTAAACTATTGGTAAAGCAGTCTGTTCCTGCTTCAATAGGTATATTGGTAATGTCATTAAACATTCTTGTCGATACTATTTTTGTAGGAAACTGGATTGGTTCCATCGCCATTGCAGCTATTAATGTGGTACTACCGGTTTCATTTTTTATTGCCGCTTTGGGAATGGCCATTGGTATTGGTGGTTCTTCCATCATATCCAGAGCCTTAGGGGCTAACAACAAAGAAAAAGCCCTGAAAACCTTCGGGAACCAAATAACGGTCACCATCTTGGTTACTGTTTTTATGGTAATTATAGGCCTATACTTTGTAAATGAGCTAATCCCTGCTTTTGGTGGAAAAGGTGACATTTTTGAACCTGCTAAAATTTACTATCGCATTGTACTCTATGGCGTTCCTGTTTTAGCTCTTTCCATGATGGGGAACAATGTAATACGTGCCGAAGGAAAGCCAAAAATTGCCATGATTGCCATGATCATCCCATCGGTTGGTAATCTATTTTTGGATTATATTTTAATTTATGTATTCGATATGGGAATGGCCGGTGCTGCTTGGGCTTCGACGGTTTCGTACGTATTATGCTTTCTTTTTATCCTTTGGTTCTTTTTAAGTGACCGATCTGAACTACGGATTAGTTTTTCACACTTTGGACTTAATAAAGCTATATTAAAAGAAATGTCCGCTTTAGGTTTTGTAACCCTAGCACGACAAGCTGTGGTAAGCATTACGTATTTATTAATGAATAACATCCTTTTTAGTTTAGGTGGAGAAGCTTCGGTGACAATGTATGGAATAATTGGGCGGATGCTCATGTTCGCTTTGTTCCCTGTTTTAGGTGTTACACAAGGATTTTTACCCATTGCCGGATATAATTATGGGGCACATAAGTTCCCTAGGGTTAGGGAAAGTATCAATAAAGCCATAAAGTATGCTGGCTTACTTGCTTTGGTGATTTTTATCTTGATTATGGTTTTTCCTGAAGCTATCGTTTCGGTATTTACAACAGATGAAGTTATTTTGGCTGAAACGCCTTCAGCAATGCGCTGGGTGTTTTTGGCAATCCCTATAATTGCCATTCAATTAATAGGATCAGCTTATTTTCAGGCCATTGGAAAAGCAACACCAGCTTTGTTACTCACACTTACTAGACAAGGTTTTTTCTTTATTCCGTTGATATTGATTTTGCCTAACTTTTTTGGCGAATTGGGCGTTTGGATATCTTTTCCCATCGCCGATTTATTATCCACAATTGTAACCGGATATTTTCTGAATCGGGAGGTTAGGAAGACATTGATTAGTTGATTTTTAGTATATTTAAGTATTCAACCAATCAACTAACCATGAAAAAACTAACTACTCTTCTCTTGGTATTTATTGCATATACTACCTATGGTCAAATTCCAGAGATTTTTGAAGAAACCTGGCATTTAAGATTTTTAAAATTAGAAGGAGATTCTAATTATTCTCCTTTAGGAGTTATAAGCAATATTAATTTTGAAGACAATGGCTCTAGTTATTCGGCACATGCAAATGGTGTACAAAATGGTCTTATTGGCGAAATTACTTTTTCTGGTGACACCTTTACGTTTACAGATATTTCAATAAGTTTACTTGACTGCGATGTGCCTAATTGCTATTATGAAAATCTATATTTTCAGGACTTTTTGACTACTGAAACGTTCGATTTAAAAACCTTTACATATGATTATTTTGCTTCTTCATTATATGATTATAAAAGCTTGCGATTAACTGATAGTGAAGATAATGTAGCTTTTTATGTAAACACCCCCATTGGCATGCCCGATGAAGCTTTATTGAGAACCTGGCACCTACATTCGATGGACGCTGATCTTGGTGAGGATAGTGATTACATTGCTAATTATAACCCTCCTATAAGCCCAACCCTGACAATAAATCAAGATTTATCATTTACAGGAACCGGTTCCTGTAATGATTTTAGTGGCCAGTTTTTTTACACCAACGATAATTTTTCTGGAGCAAGATTGATAGCTAATGATTTTCAGGAAACCGGAGAAACGTGCGAATATCATAATGGCTTTGAAAGCTATTATTTTTCTCAGTTTATTGATGAAAATGGTGAATTATATTTTTTGGTTGATGAAAATTCATCATCTGGAGAAGCCAGTTTTTCTTTTGACTTAGCACCTGGTTTTACATTTAATTTTAGAAACTTCCCCGTTTTAGCAACCAATGAAGAAACAGTCCCAAAATTTTATATGTATCCAAACCCTGTGGACGACAAGTTATTCATTAAAACTACTAACGCTATTATAGATTCCGTTCAGATTTTTGATTCCCTTGGCAAACTAGTCATGAAAGAAGTTGACTTTCAAAATGGACTTACTGTTTCAAGCTTGGAACCTGGCATTTATTTCATTCAAATTAAATCATCAAAAGGGCACACAGTCAAAAAGTTTATAAAAAAATAAGGTTGCCGACAATTGACAAAGTATTAAACACCTTTATTTAATTATCTTTGCCACGATGGAATACAACTATATAAAAGCCCTGCATTTAATTTTTGTAATTACCTGGTTTGCGGGATTATTTTACATCGTCCGGCTTTTTGTATATCAAATTGAAGCTTCAGAAAAACCTTCGCCCGAAAAAGAAATTTTAGGAAAGCAACTCAAAATCATGGCCAATCGGCTCTGGACAATTATCACATGGCCTTCGGCAATATTGGCTACCGGCTTTGCCATTTGGCTAATTTCGCTGCGACCATTTTACTTAACCGATGCTTGGATGCAAGTAAAATTAGGATTTGTGTTCCTTTTGATTTTGTACCATTTAAAATGCCACCAAATTTACAAACAGCTTCAAAAAGGTATTGTAAAACACTCCTCAAATTTTATGCGATTGTTTAATGAAGGCGCAACCATCATACTTTTCGCTGTCATCTTTTTAGTAATGTTGCGCAATGCCGTAAACTGGATTTATGGAGTTTTAGGCATTGTTGCGTTTTCAGTTTTATTGATGTTGGGTTACAAATTTTATAAACGACTTCGCGAAAAATAAACTGTTGCTTTTCTTCGGAAGAAAATTGGTGCAATTATTGTTATCTTTCGTTTAGAAATACACTTCATGAAACTATTTAAGCACTCCCTGCGCAATCGTATTTTCTTTTCCATGCTCTTGTTGGTGGTTGGAGCTTCTATTTTAATTGCTTTGGTAACGGTGTATCAATACCGGGAAGAAGCAAAAGATTACCATCGCGACCGCTTGGAACGAAAGGAAACAGCTATTCGTGAAAATATAAATTACGTTTTAAATGAAACAACCTATCCCGTTGAAACGGATAAAATTCCACTTATCTTTAAAGAAAAAATTTATGAAATCAAGGAAATTCATAGCCTTGAAATTTACCTCTACGACTTAGAAGGAAACCTTTTAAAATCTTCAAAAGCCTCTTTTTTAAAGGATACTGCCAATCAACAAATACCAGATTCTGCCCTACAGGCACTGAGGGGCTCACCTAATAAACATTTTGTAAAAAATTTTACTGAAGATGGGCAAGAGTTTCAATCCTCTTATTCATACATAACAGACAACTATTTTAAACCTTTGGCAATACTCAACCTTCCTTATATTGAAGATGATGGTTTCATTAAAAAAGAACTGAAACAAAACTTAAGCCGTTTGGGGATGGCATATTTGTTAATGTTGTTGATAGCCATTGCCTTGGCCTATTTCCTTTCAAAATACATTACAAAGTCATTAAACACCATTAGTGAAAAAATTACCGAAACCCGGCTGAACAAACGCAACAAAAAAATAGTAATCGATTCCACTACCGAAGAAATTTCAACATTGGTAAATGCCTATAACGGAATGATTGAGGAGCTTGAAAATAGTGCTGCACAATTGGCAACCAGTGAGCGTGAAGCCGCTTGGCGCGAAATGGCAAAACAAGTGGCACATGAAATTAAAAACCCGTTGACACCCATGCGGCTGACGGTACAAAGTTTTCAGCGGAAGTTTAATCAAAACGATCCAAATATAGAAGAACGATTAGACGAATACAGCAAAACACTTATTCAGCAAATCGACACCATGAGTTCTATTGCCGAAGCATTTTCAAACTATGCGAAAATGCCCGCCCAACAAGATGAAACACTCAATGTGGTAAAAATAACCAAGCTGGCGCTCGATATTTTCAATGAAGGGTATATTGAATTTCATTCCGAAGAAAAAGAAATCATCGCCAAGTTTGACCGAACGCAGTTAATACGCGTGGTTACCAACTTAGTTAAAAACAGCATTCAGGCTATTGAGCAGACTAAGCCAGAAATACCGTTAATTAAAGTTACGGTAGCATCAGAAGGAGAGTTTGTTTGTGTGCGTGTTAGCGATAATGGCCCGGGTATTTCAGAAAACAATAAAGAAAAAGTTTTTGAACCAAAGTTTACAACCAAATCCAGCGGCATGGGACTAGGTTTGGCTATGGTAAAAAATATTGTAGAAACATATGGAGGCACAATAAACTTAAAATCTGAAGAGGGAGAAGGAGCTACATTTACTGTTCGGTTTAAGAGACAGTTATAAGCATTTTCGTATTTTTACCATAACAAAAAAACACACTATGAATTTTAAGAATTTAACCTATAATCGTGAGAATGGTATTACAACCATTACAATAGACCGTCCCAAAAAATTGAACGCCCTTAACCAAGCTACCATTAAAGAGCTTCACGAAGCGTTTAAAAAAGCTGAAGATGATTTTAACACCAAAGTAATTATCATTACTGGAAGTGGTGAAAAGGCTTTTGTTGCAGGAGCAGATATTAGTGAGTTTGCAGGGTATTCCGTAGTACAAGGAGAACAATTGGCAGCAAAAGGCCAAGCAAAGTTGTTCGATTTTGTAGCGCATCTTTCTACGCCCGTAATTGCAGTGGTCAATGGCTTCGCCTTAGGTGGCGGACTGGAATTGGCGATGGCGGCACATTTCAGAATTGCTAGCGACAATGCTAAAATGGGACTTCCTGAAGTTTCATTGGGAGTTATCCCTGGTTATGGTGGTACGCAACGTTTGCCACAGTTGGTAGGAAAAGGCCGTGCTATGGAAATGATTATGACTGCTGGAATGATTGATGCTGCTCAAGCATTGGAATACGGGTTGGTAAACCACGTAACTTCGCAAGAAGAGCTAATGGATTTAGCTGAAAAAATTGCCGGGAAAATAATGAAAAACTCTTCAGTAGCAATCGCTTCCGCAATTTCATCAATTAACGCAGGTTTTGAAGAAGGTGAAAATGGTTTTGAAACCGAAATAACCGAATTTGGAAAATGCTTCGGAACGGCAGATTTTAAAGAAGGAACGAGTGCTTTTTTGGAAAAACGTAAGCCAAAATTTCCTGGGCAATAATTAAACTTAAACATTATGAAAAAATATTTTCTACTATTAATTATCGGTGCATTTACATGTACTTTGATTGCCCAAGAAAAAGCAAAACCCATTTTTAAAGATGGCGAAGCACAGATTGTTTCGGCTTTTGAAAACCCGAAAGACTGGATACGTGAAGACCTTTGGGTAGAAACCATCTTCGACACCGATGGTGATAATAAGCCAGACCGTATGCACGTAGCTGTAACACGGCCTAAGCAGACAGAAACGGAAGGGTTGAAACTTCCTGTAGTATATGAATCAAGTCCTTATTTTGCAGGTGTAGCACCAAATGTAGAGGGTGCTTTTCATGACGTACATCACGAATTAGGCGAGTCTGGAAAAGAAATAGTTCATCCTTCTGTAACGAGAAGGGGAGAACGACCTATTATTTCAAACTCAAAAATACGTACCTGGGTGCCTAGAGGATATATTGTGGTGCATTCCTCATCGCCAGGAACAGGGCTTTCGCAAGGTTCACCAACAGTTGGTGGCGATAATGAATCTTTGGCGCCAAAAGCTGTAATCGATTGGCTCAACGGACGCGCGAAAGGTTACAAAACACCTTACGGAGATGAAGAAGTTAAGGCTTATTGGACTACTGGAAAAGTTGGGATGACAGGTACATCATATAACGGAACGCTTCCGCTCGCAGCAGCCACTACAGGTGTTGAAGGCTTGGAGGCGATTATTCCTATTGCACCAAACACTTCTTATTATCATTATTATAGATCGAATGGATTGGTACGTTCGCCAGGCGGATATTTAGGAGAAGATGTTGATGTGCTTTATGATTTTATCAATAGCGGTGATGAGTCTAAAAGAGCATATGCAGATTCTGTATATCGCGACACCGAAATACGAAACGGTATTGACCGTAAAACAGGTGATTATAACGAATTCTGGGCAGGCCGTGATTATTTAAACGATATGAAACCCATGAAAGCCGCTTTATTTATGTCTCATGGTTTCAACGATTGGAACGTAATGCCCGAGCATAGTTACCGTATCTACAAAGCTGCGGAAGAAATGGGACTGCCTACAAAAATTTATTATCATCAATATGGTCATGGTGGGCCACCGCCAGTAACGATGATGAACCGTTGGTTTACAAAATATCTTTTTGGGATTGATAACGGAGCTGAGAAAGGACCAAAAGCATACATTGTAAGGGAAAACGACAAAAATGACAACCCAACAGCTTATGAAAATTACCCAAACCCCGATGCTGAAGATGTTACATTATATTTACAAAATGATGGCCGCAAAACAGGGTTGTTAAACACTAAAAAATTAAAAAAACAGGGTAAACAAACCTTGATAGATGATTATACTTTGTCTGGCGATTCATTGGCACAATTGGCAAATTCTGATCATCGTTTATTATTCGTTACCCCAATTTTAAAAGAAGACATTCATCTTTCTGGATTGTCAACGCTTACAATTAAATTGGCCAGTAGTAAACCTGCAGCAAATCTTTCCGTTTGGATGGTTTCTTTGCCTTGGAACAAAGATAAAAAGGCAAAAATGACCGAAAATATCATTACTAGAGGTTGGGCAGATCCACAGAACTATAAATCACTTACAGAAAGTGAGCCTTTAAAACCAGGTAAATTTTACGAACTATCTTTCGACCTTATCCCAGATGATCAGGTAATTCCTGCTGGACGACAAATTGGGTTGATGATTTTTTCAAGTGATAATAAATTCACGCTCTTGCCAAAACCAGGTACCGAATTGACAATCGATCTAGACGAAACCAGTATTGAAATTCCAGTAGTTGGTGGAAAGGAAGTGTTTGAGAAAGCAACCAACTAAAACGGAATTATTCCAATTTAAAACGGAATATTTCCAATAATATAATTAACTTTGAAGTATTCAATCACTTCAAAGTTTTTTTATGTCCAATTCTGAAAGCCACATAAAAGGTCGCGGTGCGCAAAAGCGTGTTCACAATCGGTTTTTTGAATTAAGCCACGAACTTCGGGATGACTTTTTAAATTACTGCGAAGCTGAAGGTGAAGAAGCCGATGCCAACAAAACAAAGTACATCGATGTGTTTCCTAAAACCTTTGTAAACAAAGTAAATAGCCCTGATGTTGGTATGGGCTATTCGGCAAATCCGTATCAAGGTTGCGAACACGGTTGTGTGTATTGTTACGCTCGCAATAGCCACGAATATTGGGGCTACGGTGCTGGTCTCGATTTTGAACGAACCATTTTAGTTAAAAAGAATGCCCCAGAGCTTTTAGAAAAAAAACTGAAAAGCAAATCCTGGGAACCAAATACCATCGTCTTTAGCGGAAATACTGATTGCTATCAACCCATTGAGCGTAAACTTCAGATAACTCGAAAATGTCTTGATGTAATGCTAAAATGGAAACACCCTACCGGGATTATTACGAAAAATGCTTTGTTATTACGCGACTTAGATATCCTGAAAGAAATGGCAAAACTGAATATTATTTCAGTAAATATTTCAATTACCTCTCTTTCAGAAGAAACCCGTCGATTATTAGAGCCTCGAACGGCAAGTATTAAACAACGGTTAAAAGCGGTTGAGGTGCTTTCAGAAAACGGAATTCCGGTTCGAGTCATGATGGCGCCAATTATTCCGTCGTTAAACAGTCATGAAATTCTTCCTTTAGTTAAGAAAGTTTCCGAATTAGGAGCCAAAGGGGTTTCCTATACTATTGTTCGACTTAATGGACAAATAGCCACGATTTTTGAAGACTGGGCCCGTAAAACCATTCCAGATCGTGCCGATAGAATCCTCAACCAAATCGCCGAATGTCACGGAAGCGCGTTGAACGATAGCCAATGGGGCAGACGCATGCACGGCGAAGGAACAATTGCTACACAGGTTAAAAACACAATGGCGATTGCAAAAAACAAGTACTTAAAAGGTAGAGAAATACCACCTTTAGAAACGAAACATTATTTAGACCTGAAAAACCCGCAAATGCGTTTGTTTTAAATTGGTATCTTTGAGTTTTATTGTTACAAAATTCCGTTTTTGGCTACTTACAATTTATGAGAAATTACCTATTTCTTTTTTTCGTTGTCACACTTGTATCTTATTCATTTTCGCAAACCGAAGAAGAGCTATCTCGATTGTCTTTTGATGCTATTAGGGACTCCATTCATAAATATGAGTTTTCTAATATGCCGAAAGCCATCAAAGCTTCTGAAGCTTATATTTTAAAAGGGAAAAGAGAAGATGACAAAGCTGAAGAATGGTTAGGGATGGAATCTGTAGCCTTAATCTATGTTAATTTCAGAATGTATAAAGAGGCCAATGAACAATCTGAAAAAACACTTGCCTATGCCCGAGAAAACAACCTCCCAAAAATGGAGATGAGAGCACTTATACTGCTTGGAGATCTGCAAAAAATAGCGACAACCGTTGATAAACAATTGTACTATTATAACGAGTTGTTAAAACTTGCAAAAGCTCAAAATGATGAACAGTACAGGGAAACCGCACTTAATAAAATAGCTAGCGTTCAAGATTTAAGCGGAAATACCGAAAAAGCTATAGCCATTCGCAAAAAATCACTAAAATATTACCAGAACAAGCCGTTAGATTCAAATTTCACTCAACTAAAAAAGAACAGTGCTATTGTTTCATTATATGGGAGTTTAGCATTTTCACACATAAAGTTAGAACAACTAGACTCCGCAAAACTATATAACGAATACGTTAAACAATTTCAAGAAAAAGAACTTGACTCTTGCTATTTGGGCTTTTCTTATAGTATAGATGCAGAGATAGCATTTAAAGAAAATAAGTTTGAAACCGCTAGAAAAGCTTATAGAAAAGCATACACGATTTGCCCTAGCGAATATGATTTAATACAACTAAACAAAGCATATGCTTTTGGCAAAATAGAGGTTGGTGCAGAAAACTATCATGAAGCAATTAGAATATTACAACAAGGTCTTGATGATTATCAAGTGACTGCTGTAGAAGAAGGTTTCATGAGGGATTATTACGAAAAGCTGGCCGAAGCCTATAAACACACAGGCGATTTTGAAAGGGCTAGTTATTATTATGAAAAATACCTTACCACACAAGCTGAATTTAATAAATTAAAAGAAAGCGCCAAGGAAAGCTTTATTAAAAAAGAAAGAGCCGCTTTCAAAAAAGATTTTGATGCTTTGGTTTCCGAAAAAGAAAAAAGCCAATCAAAACTTAACTATTTATTGCTGGGAGGCTCTATAATTATTTTAATACTTCTGTTTCTGTTGCTGAAATTTTACCGAAACAAGAAAGCGAACGAAGCAAAATTCGAAGCCTTATTGGCAAAAATTAAAGCTGCCGAGAAACCCGAAGATATCATTGATACCAAGGACGAAGTACTGGAAGAAAAAAACAGTACTGATGTTCCTGAAGAAACCAAACAACAAATACTCGACGGATTAAAAAAACTGGAAAAACAAGAATATTTTTTAAAACAGGATTGCAACTCATACAATGTTGCCAAAAAGATAAATACCAATACCTCGTATCTTTCTAAAGTGATTAATTCACACTTCGGAAAAAACTTCAACACTTATATTAATGACCTTCGTATTAATTATACCATTGTCCGGTTAAAGGACGATGTTATTTTTAGGTCCTATTCCATTCAATCCATCGCTGAAGAAGTAGGGTATAAATCTGCCGACTCATTTACAAAATACTTCAAAAAAGATACTGGGCTAAACCCTTCTTTCTACATCAAGAATATCAAAAATGTTGCTTAAAAACCCCTTTCACACCCTAAATTTATAAATATGGGGTTTGCGTTTTTTTTAGATAGTATCATTTCATAAAAAAGCTTAAAACCCACTGTTTAAAGTGTATTTCACAGTTTTGTTGCCACCCCAATTTCCTAAAACTGGGGTGGCTTCTCTTTTTATATTGTGCATTGTGTTGCAGATTTGTTTTCAGAAAGTAACCACTTAAACTTTTTATTATGAAAACACGAAACAAAACGAAAAGCACAAAAAAGTTAATCCTAAAATTATTGATAGGCTTTATAATAGGAATCTCTTTTGGTTTCGGGATTGGCAAAATGGTAAAGTCTAATACAAAACTTACCAATTCAATTGAAACCACACTTCAGCAAAACTGTAATTGTGAGCGTATAGAATCTGGAAATAGTTATTCCGGAATTCAATTCAGTAAAAAGGATGGCATCAGTAATACTAAATTAAATTTCATATTAATGAATTGCGATTTTACATCTTCCGCAGAAAAAGAAGCAAAAAGATTGAATGATGTTTTAATAGACGAAGTGGAAGATTATGATTCAGTAGATTTTATCACTTTTTACTTCAAATCAGACGTGAAAAACGAAACCGTAAAAATCAAGGACGGAACGATCTTATAACCCAATACATTCATTTACACCACCATTAATTATGGAGACAAAAACCAACAAACGCATTAAGCTCATCAAATTCGGAATTGGAATTGTGATAGGCGTTGCAATTTATTTAATCGTAACTTTAATATTTTAAAACAACAAAATTATGACAACACTAGTAAAATATTCAATTGTACTGGCGATACTCTTATTTGGAGCGACAGCACAAGCTCAAAAATTAGACGGCTCTTACAGCGGCATCCTCGATGTGCAGGGAATGCAAATGGAATTGATCATTAATATCGCACCTACTGAAGAAGGCTACGAAGCAACCCTAGATGTTCCTGCGCAAGGCGCTTCGGGAATCGAACTTGATTCGGTAGTTTTGCAGGACGAAACGGTGACAATTAAATCTGCCAAATTACAAATGACCTATACCGGGACATTGATTGAAAACGGCATAAAAGGAACATACGAACAAATGGGACAAGAATATCCGCTAACCTTAAATAAAACTGTAAAGACAAAACCTGGAAATACAGCATTACCTTCAACTGATGCCGAGTTAGATAAACTCGCTGCAAAAGAAACAGGTGATTATAAATACTCTGTAGAAGACTATTTTACAACTCCAGAAGCTTTTTCGTTTAAGCTTTCCCCTGACGGAAAATACATCGCGTATATGAAACGTAGAAAGTCTGGTGAGCGTGACTTATATTTAAAAGAAACCGCAACACAAAAAGAAACGCTTTTGAAAAAGCAAGAAGAAGATTTAATTCGTGGATTTTCTTGGGCAAACAACGACCGTATTTTGTATCTTCAAGATAAAGGTGGTGATGAAAATTACCATGTGTATGGGGTAAATGTTACGGGCGAAAATGACAAGGAACTTACTCCTTTTGAAGGTGTGAGGGTTAATATTATAGAAGGCTTAAAAGAGGATGAAGATCACGTTATTGTGCAGATGAATAAAGACAACCTGCAACAAGAAGAACCATATCGTCTTAATATTAACACTGGAGAAGTAACCAAATTGTACACCGTACAAGCGGGTGATCCACCAGTTGCTAGTTATAACTTTGATCGCAAAGGTAATTTACGAGCTATTAATCGTATTGTAGATGGTGTAAAAACCGAACTGTTATATAAGATTGATGGCGAATTTAAGCAAGTTAAGCTTACTGAATTTGGCGATACGTTTGGTATTTCTTCTTTTAATCCGAATACCGAAAACCCAGATGATGCTTATGTAATCTCTAATCTAGATGGTGATAAGATAGAAATCCAACTGTACGATTTAAAGAAAGACAAAAAAATAAAAACTGTTTTCAGTAACGATACATTTGATGTTTCTGGGATTTCACTTTCCAGAAAACGTAACTATGAAATAGATTATTTCAGCTATACTGGCGAAAAAGCTGTGATTACTCCTGTAAGTGATACGTATAAAAAAGTCTATAAACGATTACAAAAAGAGTTTGGTGACAAGCAGTTTTTTACCGTTGGAAGAACGGATGATGAGTCGAAATATATGGTAGCCGTTACTAGTGATAAAATAGTTGGTGAATATTATTTATATGACGTAGAAAAAGACAGTGTAACCTTATTGTATAAATTACTACCACAGTTAAAAGCTGAAGATATGGCTAGTATGAAGCCTATTACTTTTAAGAGTCGTGATGGCCTTACTATTCACGGTTACATTACACTGCCCAATAACTATAAAAAAGGACAAAGAGTACCGTTAATTGTAAATCCCCACGGAGGTCCACAAGGTGTTCGTGATAATTGGGGCTTTAATCCAGAAGCACAATTATTTGCAAGTCGTGGTTACGCAACATTGCACGTTAACTTTAGAGTGTCTGGCGGATATGGAAAAGAATTTTTAAAAGCCGGTTTTGGACAAATAGGGCGTAAAGCAATGGACGACGTAGAAGATGGAGTTGATTATGTAATTGAACAAGGTTACGTGGATAAAGACCGAGTAGCAATTTATGGTGGAAGCCATGGTGGTTATGCTGTATTACGTGGCATGACAAAAACACCAGACAAATATGCTTGTGGTGTGGATTATGTAGGGGTAAGTAATTTAAATACCTTTATGAATACCATTCCTCCATACTGGGAAAAATACAGAGAGCTTTTATATAAAATCTGGTACAACCCAAACAAACCAGAAGAAAAAGCAATAATGGACGAAATTTCACCGGCATTGCACGTAGACAAAATAAAAAATCCACTATTGGTGGTGCAAGGGGCAAACGACCCACGTGTAAATATTGATGAGGCAGACCAAATTGTTGAAAGCCTAAGAGCAAAGGGTGTAGAGGTACCTTATATGGTAAAACATGATGAGGGTCACGGATTTGGTAAAGAAGAAAATCGATTGGATCTTTACAATGCTATGATGGGCTTTTTCGCAGAGCACCTTAAGGTTGAAAAAACAATTCCTGTAAAAGGATAAACCAATCAATCTGTCCGGTCGAGCGCAGTCGAGACCTTATAGTTTTCGACTGCGCTCAAACCGACAGTAAATACTATTTTTTGCCCTCCCATTCTGCATAAAACTGTTGCAGGAAAGTTTCCATGAATATATGTCTTTCTGTGGCGATACGCTTACCGGTTTCGGTATTCATCCTATCTTTTAAAAGCAATAATTTTTCATAAAAATGATTGATGGTCGGAGCAGTAGAAGCTTTATATTCTGTCGGGGACATTTGTAAATTAGGCTTTATTTCAGGGTCATAGAGTTTTCTGTTTTTAAAGCCACCATAATTAAAGGTACGGGCAATACCAATGGCGCCCAAAGCATCTAACCGATCTGCATCTTGAACAACTGCTAATTCTTTTGAATGAAAAGCTTGTTCTTTATTTCCGCCTTTAAATGAAATATTTTTGATGATTTGCACTACGTGTTCAATAATTTCTTCGGAAACACCTTCTGAAGTTAAAAAATTAGTTGCTTTTTTGGGTCCAACCGCTTCATCACCATCGTGAAATTTTGAATCGGCAATATCGTGTAACAATGCACCTAAAGCAACGATTAAAGAATTTGCCTGTTCGGTTTCTGAAATATGCATCGCATTTTTATACACACGCTCAATATGAAACCAATCGTGTCCGCCTTCAGCATTTTTCAATTCTTCTTTTACAAAGCTTATGGTGTTTTCAATGAGTGTTTCAGAAGATTTTTTCATTAAACTGTGATACTGGATTTTACTTGTGTTTCAACCAAATCAATCAACGCTTCAGGCTCGTGTTCTGAAACTTTTAAAGAAGAATGTACTATTAATTCTAAACGCACACCTAAAGGAATAGGGAACATGCCATGACGCTGTAGTTTCCAGGAATGACTAATGCTTACTGGCAAAACATACGCATCGGGTGCTTTTTTAAACAAAGTAAGCAATCCTGTTTTTCTGAAAGGCTTCGGGTTCCCATCTTTACTGCGGGTTCCTTCAGGGAAAATTACCACACTACGGTTATGTTTTGAAACGTATTTAGCAATTTTAATGATTTCTCCGGCAGCTTGCCTTGGGTTTTTTCTATCTATCAAAACACTACCCCCGTGTTTTAAGTTATATGAAATAGAAGGAATCCCTTTACCCAATTCAATTTTAGAGATAAACTTTGGGTGATATTTTCGTAGAAACCAAATAATAGGCGGAATGTCCCACATACTTTGATGGTTTGAAACCAAAATAATCGGTACATTATTAGGGATACTACTGTTAATGGTAACCTTGAAAGTAGTTCCTACTATATTTAGACACCGTAAAATAACCCAGTTAAAATAATCCACGCTCTTTTTATGGGCTTCGTATCCAAACACATTAAGACAAAACCATTGTATGGGATGAAAAACAATCAAGTTTAACCCAAAAAAAAGGTAAAAGATAACCGATAGCGGATAACTTAAAATATGCGAAAGCTGTTTCATGGTTTATCAAAAGTAAAAAATCCGCTTCCAAAAATATTCAGAAGCGGAATTATTTATTTTTCAAATCGCTATATTAAGAAGTAGTGCTTAACAATGTTCGTTGTAAGCTCCTTTTAAGTTTTCAGCAATCATATCTGCTGGACGGCCTTCAATATGATGGCGTTCTAGCATGTGTACTAATTCTCCATTCTTAAACAAAGCCATAGAAGGCGAACTTGGTGGGAATGGTACCATTTGTGCTCTTGCGGCATCAACAGCTTCACGGTCAACACCTGCAAAAACCGTTACTAAATTATCGGGTGTTTTTGCATTTTGAAGCGACATACGAGCTCCAGGACGCGCATTGGCAGCCGCACAACCACAAACCGAATTTACCACAACCAGTGTAGTACCTTCTTTTTGTAGCGCTTGATTAACATCTTCTTCAGTGAATAATTCGGAAAAACCAATGTTGGTAAGGTCTTCACGCATGGGTTTTACTAATTCCGGTGGATACATAATATGTTCAATTTAAGTGTGTAACAATTTTTTACAAAGATAACTAATTTTTAATGGGTTTACGGTTAAGTAACCCTAAGTCTGAAATACCTTATAATGAATGTTAGGTTCATTATTGGGTAGTGCAGGAAATGGTTATCTTTGGTCGCAATTTTTAAAAGAAATTACACAAAGTATGATTCGTTGGTTTGCAGCTTTTATTGGCTATATGGTGTATCGATTTCCTGGTGCTATCGTAGGGTTTTTTATAGGAAGTTTATTAGATAACTATTTAGGGAGTAATAAATCTAAAGGAAGCTTTCAACGTAGCTTTCAGCAACAAGGCGGACGTGTTACCCCGGCCGATTTTGAACTGAACTTGCTTTCATTGGCATCCTTAGTCATTAAAGCAGATGGTAATGTAAGCCAACAAGAATTGGATTATGTACGCAAGTATTTCGTGCAGGCTTACGGAAGAGAAAGAGCAAATGCTACGTTCCGGGTTTTTAATGACGTGATAAAAAAACGGGAGATTTCAGCAGCAAAAATTTGTAGTATGTTCCGGCAGCGAATGCGGTACGAATCGCGATTACAAGTACTTCATTTTTTATTTAGCATTGCAAATGCCGATGGACGCGTGAGTGAGCCTGAAGTACGGAAAATAAATGAGATTTCAGGGTATTTGGGTGTTGGCGCGCGTGATTTTGAAAGTATTAAGGCTATGTTCTTTAAAAATCCGGATAGCGCTTATAAAATTTTAGAAATTGACCGAACGGCCACCGATGCTGAAATTAAAAAAGCATACCGCACCATGGCTAAAAAGTACCATCCTGATAAACTACAGCATATGGATGAGGCGTATCAAAAAGGTGCTGAAGAAAAATTCAGGAAAGTGCAAGATGCCTATGAACAGCTTCAGAAAGAACGCGGGTTTTAAGACGATAGGTCTGTAATAACTTCCATTAATTTTTTGGGACTTAAATACTCAAAAAACCGGTTGGTTACTGCAAAATCTTCATCTAGAAAAATAGTATCGGGCAATGAAAAAGGAATGCCTTCACGAGAAGCGAAAAGTTTTGCTATGTCGTGAATAGGATTTCGTTTGGTGTTAGCTTCCGTATTATTAAAAACCACACTATCAAAGACGAATGATTTAGTTGTTTCAGCATTTAACTTTACTACGTAATAATCTCTATTTAGTTTTTTAATTATTTCAGGTTTTTTAAACGCTGCTTCCTCCATTTTTTTGCAGTACACACACCAATCTGCATAGAAAAATAACATGACCTTCTTAGGTTTAACCGAAAGGGAGTCATCCAATTGCTCAAATGTAATCCAATTGATGGTTTCCTGTTTTTGAGCTTTAATTTCTTCAGAAGAAAAAAATAAAACCAATAGCGTTATTAAAAATATTGTCTGCTTCATTTTAATGTAGTTTTCCGAAGGTGATACCTATAAAAAAAGTTCGAGGTGCGTTAGGGCCATAGATATAATCTGAATCTCGCGTGGGACCTTTATCAAAATCATCCTGATAACTATTAAATATGTTTTTTATACCAGCCGAAAAGGTAGTCTGAAAATCTTCAGAAAAATCTATATGGGTGTCAAATTTGATGTTCATATCAAGAAAAGGATTTACTTCATTCAATTTTAAAAATCCAGTATTACTTATTACGCGTGGCACCGTCATGGCCCCCGTGTAATTTCCAGTAAGGTCTAGTCTAAACATTTCAGAAGGAATCCAAGATGCATTGGCGTATCCATACACGTTCGGGTTTCGTACAAACTCATCAATTATAATATCATTTTCGCCTGCAGTGCCGTCACTTTCAAATAAAAATTGAGGTTTTTTGTATTTAGATTCTTGAACCGTTCCACCCAATTGAAACTGCCACTTTTTTGAAGGGGAAAGCCCTATTTCAAAATTGGCGCCAAATACTTCAGCACCTGATCCATTTCGTACTTCTTCTAAAATAGAACCATTAGGCAAAGGCGTTCCTGTGCTTACAATGGTAAAAGGGTCTTTTAAGTCTGTGTAAAAGCCTTCCAGTAAAAAATCGGTTTGTACTTTATTAAAGTCTTTTGAATAATTTAAGGATGCTGTATATGCGTTTGAATATTTGGTTTTTAAGTTTTCAGAAAGGATAACAAATTGTGGTTCTCCACCCACGGATGAAATGTGTAAATCTTCATTAAAAGCTTGCGGGGCTCGAAATCCACGAGCGTAACCACCTCTAAACTTTAATTCGTCTGTAAATTGATAGGCTATCGTTAACCGTGGGCTCAATGAAGATTGACTGAGGTTTACATTCCGTTCAATGGTGTTAACTTGGTAGGTCCCATCTACGGTAACATTGTCAAATCTAGCACCCAATAACGTGGTAAATTTATCGGTAGGCTTCCATTCGTATTGACTGTAAATGCCTATACTGCCAACGGATTGGTCAATTAATCGATTATAACCAGCGATAACATCTTCGGTTGTGCTATAGTTGTATTCAGCACCCGAAGTTAAAACGTCGTCATTTTTAAATGTTTTGGTATGTTGAATTCCGTTAACAATCGCCAAATCTGTAGTATTTCCGAAAGCATTATTAGCTAGAATACTGTCTTGCTTGGTTTTTCCACCACCTAAACCACCGTAATAACTATCGCGTTGCGTATAAGATGCTGAGGTGTAGATAGCATATTTATTAGTGTAATCTTTACTATTTAACTCATATTCAACACCGCCTGTAAAAGTATCGTGGTCTAATTGTTCGGTAATGTCAGTAAATTGAGGGGCTAAGTCTAATTTATTTCCGCCTCTTCTAAACTCTCTGATCGCGGTTAAATCTACAGTTAACTTGCTTCGATCAGTAGGTTTTATAAACGCTTTAGCTCCTACGGTGTTATTGGTAAGCTTTGTAATTTCGGTAAAACCATCGCCATTCGCATCATACGCATCGCGGCTTCTGTAATTTCCGAAAAGGGTGATACCGCTATTTAAATCGTCTGCGACTACCGAGGTATTAAAATTAACCACGCGATCTGGTTGTTCGCCATTAATAAGAGAAAGTGAACTTCCAATTTCCCAAGTGTTTAAAACCGGGTCTTTTGTTATAACATTTACGGTTCCGGCAATCGCATTGGACCCAAACAGAGCTGAACCACCGCTCCTCACTACTTCTACACGCTCAATGGTGTTTGTCGGTATTTGTTCCAGTCCATAAACCCCCAAAAGAGAGGTGAATATTGCTCGACTATTCACTAATATTTGCGTATAACCACCGTCTAAGCCATTAAGGCGAACCTGCGTAAACCCACAGTTTTGGCAGTTTGTTTCTACGCGTACGCCTGGTGCATAGTTTAAACCATCGGCAAGCGATAAAGACTGGGTCGCTTTTAATAATTTAGGGTTCAACGTAGATACAACAACTGGGGCCTTTTTGCGGTTTACTCTGTTTCGAGTGGCACTCACGACTATTTGCTCTAAACCTAGTAGGTCTTCTGTAAGCGTAAAAGACTTTTTGTTGATACCTTCTGAAATATGAATCTGTTTAGAAATGGTTTTATATCCAACTGATGAAACGGTTATTTGATAAGCACCTTCTTTAAGTTTTATTGAATATGTACCGTCTTCATTGGCGTTTGTTCCTACAGTTTCCAAGCCTTCTAATTGAATGGTTGCGAACGAAAGCGGTCCGGATTCAGTATTAATTTTCCCTTTTAGTATTGCTTTTTGAGCTAAAGTACAAGAAGTGATCATTACAAATAGTAAAACCCTCATAATTTTCATGTATACCAATTTTAATTTGCGCAAAGTTAAAATTAAATTTTAGATAAGACTAAAATATTGTTTATTAAATTTAAAAATGTATTTTTGTTTTATGAAATACAGTCTTTCAGAAGAAAATTATTTGAAGGCAATTTATCATTTAGAAAAAATTGCTGCTACAGGGGTTGCTACCAACGCTATTGCTGAGCAAATGGAGACCAAACCATCTTCAGTAACAGATATGGTAAAAAAACTTTCTGAAAAAGATTTGGTGAACTACATTAAGTACCAGGGCGTTACATTAACGGAAAAAGGAAGGAAGACAGCCTTGACCATTATTCGGAAACATCGTCTTTGGGAAGTTTTTTTGGTAGATAAATTAAATTTTCACTGGGATCAAGTTCACGAAATTGCAGAACAATTAGAACATATTCATTCTGAAGAGTTAATTTCCAGGTTAGATAAATTTTTAGGTGAACCCGATTTTGACCCTCACGGCGATCCCATTCCCGATAAACATGGAAATATTAAACGTACTGAAAAGAAACTGTTATCAGATTTAGACAAAAACCAAGGAGGTGTTTGTGTTGGAGTGAAAGAATCTAGCGCTGAATTCTTACAGTACTTAGATAAGAAAAAAATAACCATCGGTACAAAAATTAAGGTACTGGGGAAAGAGTTTTTTGACGGCTCTATGGTTATTTTGGTTGGAAAAGACCAATCCTTTATTTCCAAAAAAACAGCTGAAAACCTATACGTACAAACGAATTAATATATGGAACAAATAATAGACTATTTTGAATCAATAGACCCCATTTTAGCGGCTTTATACGCTACTTTGTTTACCTGGGGCTTAACAGCATTAGGAGCTTCTTTGGTGTTCTTTTTTAAAAACATGAACCGTGTAGCGTTAGACGGTATGCTTGGTTTTACAGGTGGCGTTATGGTAGCGGCAAGTTTTTGGAGTTTATTGGCGCCCGGCATTGAAATGAGCCCTGGCGAAGGATTTGTAAAAGTAATTCCCGCGGCTGTAGGATTTTTATTAGGAGCTCTATTTTTGTTTGGGCTGGATAAGGTTTTACCTCACTTACATATAAATTTTAAAGAATCTGAAAAAGAAGGAATTAAAACGCCTTGGCATAAAACAACATTGTTGACTTTGGCCATAACCCTACACAACATCCCAGAAGGATTGGCTGTGGGAGTGTTATTTGGAGGAGTTGCTGCTGGGTTTGACGGAGCCACTATTGGAGGTGCTGTTGCATTAGCAATGGGGATTGGTTTGCAAAACTTTCCCGAAGGTATTGCCGTCTCCATGCCATTACGGGGTATGGGTATGAGTAGAAAGAAAAGCTTTATGTACGGACAATCTTCTGCGATTGTAGAACCTATTGCAGCTGTTATAGGGGCTTGGGCAGTACTGACATTTCACCCTATTTTGCCATATGCACTGGCTTTTGCTGCAGGAGCTATGATTTTTGTTGTTATCGAAGAAGTTGTTCCTGAAACACAACGAGCCGGTAATGCAGACATCGCAACCCTTGGGTTTATTGGAGGATTTATAATAATGATGACATTAGATGTAGGACTTGGCTAATCTATTTGTCATTATGTTTCTTTACCTTTAAAGTTGAAAATAGAATTACTATGAAAAAAATAGTTGCTTTATTACTTTTAGTCGTTACAGCGACGGCTTTTTCACAAGAAAACACAGATAAACCTTTAGATGTACCAAAAATCGCCATAAAAATACAATTAGGTGAAACAATCGAAACCAATGGTTACTCTGTGACATTTTTAGAAGTGTTGGAAGATTCCCGTTGCCCAACAAGTGCTACTTGCGTTTGGGAAGGTAGGGTAAGGATAAAGGTTAAAATCGAAGAAGAGGGAAAAAAAGCAGTTGAAGAAACTATAATTTTTGGGAAAACACAGCCTAAAGAACAGAAAAACCATACTTTCTTTACTTCTTCAAAAGTTAAGCTAGAAGGAATAAAGGTAACTCCGTACCCAAATACAGAAAGGGATAAAAAAGAAAATGGATATACGCTTTTGGTTTGTGAGTATGATAATTAGTGGCAACCACAATCGTTTTTACCACATTTAGTGTTGCCGCCATCGAGCGTGCCCGCAGTGGTTTGCCTTCTTTTTTCAGTTAAAGGGTTCCAGACAAATTTTTTCAGCAAATAGCCTGCTGCGATTAAAAATGTTATAAGTACCAATATCGTCTGCATAATCTTTATCGTATTTTAATTTTTAATAGCATTTTTTGGTCGAAACCTTTTTTATAACCTAACATTAGGTGAATTTTTCAGTTATTTCAATAGTTGAAAGGCAGCCAATGCCAGTACATAAGCAATACCACTCATAATGAACAATTGATACATAGGCCATTTCCAACTGTTGGTTTCCCGTTTAACAATAGCCAAGGTGCTCATACACTGCATTGCAAAAGCATAAAACAGTAATAGCGATACACCACTCGCAAAATTGAACAACGGCGTGCCTAAAACAGGGTTTGTTTCGGCTGCCATACGATTTTTAATAGTTTCTTCTTCTTCACTACCTACACTATAAATAGTGGCAAGTGTCCCTACAAATACTTCACGGGCAGCAAACGAACTTACAATCGCGATTCCTATTTTCCAATCATACCCTAAAGGTCTTACGGCAGGTTCAATGCCTTTACCCATCATACCAATATAAGAATTCTCTAACTTAAAGGAAGCTATTTTAGTGTCCAGCTCTTCTTGTGTAAGGTTTTGCCCGCTACTTTCAGCAGTTACAATTTCTTCAGCGTTATTAAAGTCCCCCGGTCCATAAGAAGCTAACACCCATAATATAATGGATATCGCTAAAATGATTTTTCCTGCCCCTAAAACGAACGATTTCGTTTTTTCAACAACGGTAATCAATACATTTTTAGGAAGCGGAATTTTGTAATTAGGCATTTCAATAACAAAAAACGAGCGGCCAGGTATTTTCAGGAATTTATCCAATAACCAAGCCGAGCCAATTGCAGCGCCAAACCCAATAAGGTACATAATCATCAAAGTGATTCCTTGTAAACTGAATATTCCTAATACCCGTTCATCGGGAATTACCAAAGCAATAATAATAAGATACACTGGCAATCGGGCCGAACATGTGGTAAAAGGCGTAACCAAAATAGTGATTAATCGTTCTTTCCAGTTTTCAATGTTTCGGGTGGCCATAATCGCTGGAATAGCACAAGCAGTACCTGAAACTAAAGGGACTACACTCTTACCGCTGAGTCCAAAACGGCGCATAATTCGGTCCATTAAAAACACGACACGACTCATGTAACCAGTTTCTTCTAAAATGGAAATAAAGAGGAATAGAAAGGCAATCTG
>TARA_R100000306_G_scaffold7540_2_pt1 | contig 32544 bp, 31 predicted proteins | sample TARA_R100000306 | Tara Oceans TARA_R100000306 (sample SAMEA2620824) | marine metagenome | biome: marine biome (ENVO:00000447); feature: mesopelagic zone (ENVO:00000213); material: "saline water (ENVO:00002010), including plankton (ENVO:xxxxxxxx)" | depth 1000 m | reverse complement strand
CCCATTGGCTATATTTCGGCTACCAAAGAATGGGCGGAGCGTGAAGGAAAAGATTGGGAACCGTATTGGAAAGATGAAGATTCTAAACTGCTTCATTTTATAGGGAAAGACAACATCGTTTTTCACTGTATTATTTTCCCGAGTATGCTAAAAGCTGAAGGAAATTATATTTTGCCAGATAACGTTCCGGCGAATGAATTTTTAAATCTGGAAGGCAACAAAATATCCACTAGTAAAAACTGGGCAGTTTGGTTGCACGAGTATTTGGAGGAGTTTCCAGATCAGCAAGATGTGTTGCGTTATGTATTAACCGCAAATGCCCCAGAAACCAAAGACAACGACTTTACGTGGTCCGATTTTCAAGCCAGAAACAATAATGAGTTGGTCGCTATCTTCGGAAATTTCATAAACCGAGTTGTAGTTTTAACCAATAAATATTACGATGGAATTGTGCCAGAGGCTTCAGGTTTTTCTGAAGTTGACAAACAAACATTAAAAGAATTACAAGCCTATCCGGCTGTTATTGCTAGTTCGATAGAACGTTATCGTTTTAGAGAAGCGCAGCAAGAATTGATGAATGTGGCGCGTTTAGGAAATAAATATTTAGCAGACGAAGAGCCTTGGAAAACAATTAAAACCGACGAAGCACGCACTAAAACAGTGATGTATGTTGCATTACAAATCGCTTCTGCTTTATCAATTTTAAGCGAGCCATTTTTGCCGTTTACTTCAGAAAAACTAAGGAACATGCTCACTTCGGCTTCGCTCAGTGACCAGCAAAGTAATGAAACACCAATTGTAGTTGAAGGATGGAATGATGTTACCTCAAAAACTGAACTCTTAAAACCCGGTCACCAAATAGGAAAAGGAAGTTTGCTTTTCAGTAAAATTGAAGACGAACAAATACAAAAACAGCTAGACAAATTAGAAGCCAGTAAAAAAGCTAATGAAGCTATGAACAAAACCGTAGAGCCTGAAAAAGAAACCATTCAATTTGACGACTTTACCAAGTTAGATATGCGCGTGGGAACCATTATCGAAGCCGAAAAAATGCCAAAAACCAAAAAGTTATTGGTTTTAAAAGTGGATACTGGTATTGATGTACGCACCATCGTTTCAGGTATTGCTGAAAGTTTTAAAGCCGAAGACGTGGTTGGTAAAAAAGTAACAGTTCTCGTTAATTTGGCTCCCAGAAAATTGCGTGGTGTTGAAAGTCAAGGAATGATTTTAATGACCGAAACTGCGGAAGGGAAACTATCATTTGTAAACCCAGACACTTCGACTCCACTTAGTACAGGAGCTGGAGTTGAAAACGGAGCAACGATTAATTAATTAATTTGTATTTTTTATGTCAAAATCTTTCCTAATTATTATAGTTAGTGTTTTTTCTATTTTCACTTCTCTATCGCAAGAAGAAATATTAAGTTTCAATCTAGATGAAAGCGGTTCGTTATTAAAAAATAAGGATAGTTACTCTATTTCAAATAATTTAAATGGTGATTTATGTATCATTTTAGCAGAAAGGAAAGAAGTCTACGCTACTTTAATTGATGAAAAATTCAAAGTTAGGGCTAAAATAAAATCTGACTATTTAAAAAGAAAATACAGTGATATTCTTGGTTATAACATTATTAATAATCAGTACACATTATTTGCCTCTAATAGTAGAAAAAAGAAATTTGCAGCTATCAGTTTTAATTTTGATACCCAAAAAACAAATATCCAAGAATTAGATTTTGACTTTAATAAGGAAAAATATGTAGAAGCTGTCAATTTTAAGAACCAGCTATACATCCTAACGGCTACGAAAGAAAATGCATTAACCCTTAGGAAGGTTGATGAAAACTTTAAGTTGAAAATCTTAAAAACATACAAGGTTGATGCTTCCAATAAATTTCAAAAATTGCTAGCGAGAGCAGGTGTAGATAAAAATGATTTTTTGGAGTTTGGAGATTTTTTATTCGCTCCCCTTCAATCTAATGTAATTAAAATTGATAATAGAGTGCCAAATGCTATTGAGCAGACTGCTAATGAAAATAAATTATATCAAAAAAATAATAAAATATACTTGACAATTGATGATGAAGATGAAAATTATACCATTCTCCATAGCATCAATTTAGATACACTAAATTTTGATACATTCTTATTTGAATACCCGAAAGGGAATATAGACGATTTTAAGGAGTACAATTCTTTTATAATTGATGATAAAATAATTCAATTAGGTAGTAGCCGAAAAGAAATGAAAATTGTTGTAAAAAACTTTGAAGATGAGGTTTTAAAAGACTTTTATTTTGAGAAAGATACACCTATCTCTATTAAAAACTCTCCTATAATACAAGACGGCCAAACATTTGTTCCTTTTGTAAACCGTCGTGAAATGGAAGAAACCTCAAAGTTTTTAAGAAAAGCTTCCTCTGGAAATATAGGGATAACAGCTTATAAAATTGATGGGGGATATTCTGCAATTATCGGTGGCTTTAAAGAAATTGTAACTAATAGTGGCGGCATGATGATGGGAGGTGTAGGAGTTCAAGCAGCACCAGCCGGAGTGGCAATTCCCACCTCATCTTTTAACCCTACTTTTTTTTCATATAATAACTATACCTCTACCAAATCAGTTTTTTTTAATACACACTTTGACAGTAACTTCAATTATGTTGAAAAAGAGGAAGAAAAAAATATTTTTGAAAAAATTGATGACTATACAGATAGTATAAAAAGAATCACAGCAGAGGATGTATTTTTTCATAACAAGATATTATACTTAGGATATTATGATATGCGCGAAAAAACATTTCATTTAGTCAAAGTATAGTTTTCTGAAATCGCTTTTTAACATCCTATTGCTGAAAATTTATTTAAGGTATTATTTTAAAGCATGACACAATTACTTCAGTATATAGTAAGTAAAACCCAACTTCCCGAAAAAGCAATACAAAACACCATTGCTTTATTAAATGAAGACTGCACTATTCCGTTTATTTCCCGCTATCGAAAAGAACAAACAGGGAATTTGGACGAGGTTCAAGTAGGTGATATTGTTACATACAAAGAAGAATTTGAAACGCTAGAAAAGCGAAAAGCCACTATTTTAAAAGCGCTGGAAGAACAAGAGGTTCTTACCGATGAACTTCAGAAAAAAATAGAGGAGACCACCGATAGCACTACGCTAGAAGATATATACCTACCTTATAAGAAAAAGCGCAAAACCAAAGCTGATACTGCTCGAAACAATGGATTGGAGCCACTTGCCAAGATTATTATGGCACAAAATGCTTCTAATATTCATTCGATTGCTGAACAATATACGTCTGATTCAATTTCGGTTGAAGAAGCACTAGAAGGTGCGCGCCATATTATTTCCGAATGGATTAACGAACGAAGCGATATTCGAAATATGCTTCGGAATCAATTAGAACGACACGCCATACTCACCACCAAGGTCGTGAAAACCAAAAAAGACGACGAGAAGGCACAGAAATTTAGAGATTATTTTAAATGGAGCGAAGCATTAAGTCGTTGTCCTTCACATAGACTGTTAGCCATTCTTCGTGCTACGGAAGAGGGGTTTATTCGCTTAAAAATTGAAATTGATGATGAAAAAGCGCTTTACAAAATAGAAAACCGAATTATAAAATCGAACGGGGACTGTGCTAATCAAATTTCATTGGCTATAGCAGATGCATATAAAAGATTGTTGTTCCCAGCACTTTCCAATGAAATTTTAAATGCTGCTAAAGAAAAAGCAGACGAAACGGCCATACAAGTATTTGCCAAAAACCTGAAACAGTTATTATTGGGTTCTCCCTTGGGTGAAAAGAGAGTATTAGCAATCGATCCAGGGTTTAGAACCGGTTGTAAAATTGTCTGCCTCGATGCGCAAGGCGGACTAGAACACAACGAAACCATTTATCCGCATCCACCAAAAAACGACACAAAAGGGGCGATAAAAAAGATTAGCACGTTGGTGAATGCCCATAAAATTGAAGCGATTGCTATTGGTAACGGAACCGCTTCTAGAGAAACCGAACAAGTAATCCGCCGTATTCAATTTGACCGTCCCATTCAAGTATTTGTTGTAAGCGAAGCGGGTGCTTCAATTTATTCGGCTTCAAAAATTGCTCGCGATGAGTTTCCTAATTACGATGTTACCGTACGGGGCTCTGTTTCCATTGGGCGACGTTTGCAAGATCCCTTAGCAGAATTGGTAAAAATAGATGCCAAATCTATTGGCGTGGGGCAATATCAACACGATGTGGATCAGACTAAACTTAAAAGTTCACTAGATCGTGTGGTAGAAACCTGTGTAAATGCCGTGGGTGTCAATATCAATACCGCTAGTACTTCACTGTTGAGTTACGTTTCGGGTATTGGTGATAAATTAGCTGAAAATATTGTGAAACATCGGGACGAAAACGGTGCTTTTACGTCTAGAAACGATATTAAAAATGTTTCAAGACTGGGTGGAAAAGCGTTTCAACAAGCTGCCGGTTTCCTTCGAGTAAAAGAAGGGTCAAATCCTTTGGACGATTCGGCTGTGCATCCGGAAAGCTATGCTGTGGTTTCAAAAATGGCAAAAGATAAAAAGGTTGGTATTTCAGAATTAATAGGCAATAAAACTCTGCTTCAAGAAATCCCGTTAGAAAAATACCAAACGGAAACCGTCGGCTTACCCACGCTTCAGGATATTATAAAAGAATTGGAAAAACCCGGTCTTGATATCAGGGAGCAAGCAAAGGTTTTTACTTTCAATCAAAATATAAAAACGATAACCGATTTACAAGAAGGCCAATTACTACCAGGAATTGTAAACAACGTGACTAATTTTGGCGCTTTTGTAGATGTTGGGATTAAAGAAAGTGGGCTCATTCACATTTCAAATTTAGCAGATTCTTTTGTCTCAGATGTTAACGAGCATGTCCATTTACACCAACAGATTATCGTAAAAGTATTGGAGGTAGATGTTGATAGAAAACGCATTCAGTTGAAACTTCATAAAAAATAGGATGCTAAAAATCGCATATCATCCTATTTATAAACACCCGTTACCGGAAGGGCATCGGTTTCCCATGGAAAAATACGAATTGCTTCCACAGCAGTTGTTATATGAAGGGACTTGTAGTGAGGCGAATTTTTTTGAGCCTGAAATGCCTTCGGAAGAATATATCCTTAATGTCCATACAGAAGAGTATTTCACTAACCTAAAAAATCTAACTTTAGACAAACGTTCAGCTCGCAAAATAGGGTTTCCACTTTCTGAAGGATTGGTAAAACGAGAACATATCATCACGCAAGGAACCATTCAAGGCTGCGAATATGCTTTAGAGCACGGCATTGCCATGAACATTGCCGGAGGCACACATCACGCCTATACCGATCACGGAGAGGGCTTTTGCATTTTTAATGATCAAGCCATCGCCGCTCGGTATCTGCAAAGCAAAGGATTGGCCAAAAAGATTTTAATTGTCGATCTAGACGTTCATCAAGGAAATGGTACTGCAGAAATATTTCAAAACGATGATTCGGTTTTTACATTTTCCATGCACGGAGCGGGTAATTATCCCTTTAAAAAAGAAGTAAGTGATTTAGATATTCCTATCCCTGATGGATCTGGCGATGCCTTTTATTTATCAAAGTTGAAAGAGATACTTCCTTCCTTAATTGAAGACGCACAACCCGATTTTATTTTTTACCTCAGCGGCGTTGACATTTTAGAAACCGACAAACTAGGCCGATTAAAATGTACAGTTGATGGTTGTAAAGAACGCGATCTTTTTGTTTTTGAAACCATTAAAAAGTATGAAATTCCAGTGCAAGTGAGTATGGGCGGCGGATATTCACCCGATATAAAAGTGATTATTGACGCCCACGCAAATACATATCGCTTGGCACAGGATTTGTTTTTTGTGTAAGTGTCTCGGTCGCTTCGATACGATCCTGCCTTTGGGCAGAATCACTCAACCACCTTAAATCGTGCTTTTTGATTAATTTTTTTTATGATAGGATACTTATTGAGGTGGTTGAGTCTTCCACCTTTGGTGGAATGTATCGAAACCACCGAATTCAAAATTACTTATTCCGAAAGATGTAATCCCAACTTTATTTTCCAATACGGCACTTTAGCTTCAAAATACTCAAAATATGCTTTTAAACTCTCAGGACTATCAATACTATCTTTTGCAGCAACTATCTTCTCGATTTCTTCTGAAGTAATCAACCGTTCTATCTCGATTTCTTCTCCAGAAATATGCGCTTTTTCCAAATGTGCATAAATGGTTCCGCTCGTAAGGTTTCGTTCTTTTGAAATTTCATCAACCGTTAATCCGTCATTAAATAATGCCAAGCTCACCAAGTGTGTGGGCGTTTTTTTAGATCCTTTCTTTTTAGTAGCCTTTATCGCTTTTTTTGGATTCATTTTCTGTTCTTCTGTAATAACCTTCAAAAAAGGTGTTGCATACTTTTCCAACTTTGCTTGTCCTACACCGCTTATGGTCGCGAATTCAGTTTCGGTTTGCGGAACTTTTGCTACCATATCTTTTAAACTGGCATCGCTAAAAATTACATACGCCGGGACGCCCATTTCTTTGGCTAAATTGCCTCGAAGTTTCTTTAGTTTATCGAAAAGTCCGTTAGTTTTTGTTGATTTTTCAACGGTTACTTTTTCTTCTTCTTTTTCCTGAAGCGGACGCGCCAAATATATTTTTCTATTTTCAAACAATACCGCTTTTGCCAACGATGTCAATATCAACCTTCCGTTTTCGTGAAACCGAATCTCCAATACCCCTTGATTGATTAATTGAATAATGTATTGCTGCAAATCACGCCACGAAACATCACTTGCCACTCCAAATGTTTTTACATTTTGATAGCCTTTATTAAATACCTGAGTATTTTGTGCCCCTCGTAATACATCGATTACCATCCCCAAAGCTTCTTTTTCTTGCAAACGTGCCACTGCCGAACATACTTTCTGTGCTAACAACGTACCATCGAAATAGGTTGGCGGGTTCTTACAAATGTCACAGTTACCACAATCTTCTTGCAAGTGCTCGCCAAAATAACCCAACAAGGCTCGCCTACGGCAGCTCAAGGCTTCAGCAAACTGTTGCATGCGTTCTAATTTGGCAAGTTGATATTCTTCCGTAGGGCTTCCTTCGGCAAATTTCCGAAGCTGAACAACATCGGCAAAACTATAAAACAGTAAAGTATGTGCTGGTAAGCCATCACGACCACTACGGCCAATTTCTTGGTAATACCCCTCAATATTTTTAGGCATATTGTAATGAATCACCCAGCGAACATTGCTTTTATCGATTCCCATACCAAAGGCAATTGTAGCAACAATAATACTAGTTCTATCCGTTATAAAATCTTCTTGTATGCTACTTCTTTCTTCGGAAGAAATTCCCGCGTGATACGCTTTTGCGTCATACCCAGCAGCGAGTAATTTATTGGCTACGTTTTGCGTGCTTTTTCGGCTTAGACAGTAAATGATCCCGCTCTCTTCTCTGTGTGATTTCAGAAATTGTAGTATTTGCTGAATTCTTTTCTGCCCAGGTCTAACATCTAAATATAAGTTAGGCCGATCGAACGAAGCAATAAACTTTTTAGCTTTTGGCATTGCCAATTGTTTTGCAATATCGTCCTGTGTGGCGCTATCTGCCGTTGCAGTAAGCGCTATTAAAGGAATATGCGGAAATTGCTCTTTTAAGCTCCCCAATCGGGTATAAGCGGGTCGAAAGTCGTGACCCCAAGACGAAATACAATGGGCTTCGTCTATTGCGAATAGGTTTATATCGATGCGGTGTAAGGTATCTTCTAACAAAAAGATACTTTCTGGTGCTACGTAAAAGAGTTTCAACTTTCCTGCTTGTAAATCGGAAAGGGTTTGTTGCTGCTCCTCTTGTGGTTGCGAGCTATTGAAATAAGCCGCTGAAATTCCATTAGAGCGCAACGCATCCACCTGATCTTTCATCAAAGCAATTAAAGGTGACACAACAATTGCGGTTCCCGGAAGTGCCAAAGCTGGTAATTGAAAACACAACGACTTCCCTCCACCCGTTGGCATAATAGCCAGCGTGTCGTTTCCTTTCAGCACATTTTGGATAATTTTTTCCTGATTAGGAAGAAATTGATCGTATCCAAAATGGGTTTTTAATAGGTTTTTTATGGTGGGTGTTGTGTTTGTAATGGGCATAGGGTGCAAAGTTAAAGAATATTTAATTGCAAAACCGTGACTTCGACTCCGCTCAGCCACCTGGAATTGTCTTTTATTTTTTATTCCTTCGGAATAGTTGAAGGATCTTTCAATCTTTGATTTAAATAATGAGTTTCGTTTTTACAGCTAGCCAATTGATGTAATTCTTCAACCCAGCCTTTTATAAGTGCTTCTTTCTTTTTTCTGCTCCAACCTTGTAATTGTTTTTCTCGGTTGAAAGCAAGGTCAATTCGGTTGTGTTCTTCAAAATAGACAAGTGTAACGGGCAAACGTTTTTTTGTATGATTTGCACCCATCCCCGATTGATGTTGTATAAAGCGAACCAACAAATGAATGGTGCTTCCAGTATAATAACTATCATCAGCACATTTGAGTATGTATGTATATCCTTTTCTCATGGTTTTATAATTAAACTCCCATCAAAAAAATATTTTTTAATGGGAGTCATTTTTAGACTGTCTCTATCCTGTTGAAAAACAGAGAACCTTTTAGGTGGCTGAGCCGAGAGGTCGCTAGAATCAGTCAATCCTAGGTCGCTGAGCGGAGCCGAAGTCCCGGTATTATTTACTCAACATCAACAATTCATTACATAACACTTCGGTAATGTAGCGCTTGTTACCTTCTTTATCATCCCAAGCGCGGTTGGTGAGTTTGCCTTCTATGGCGATTTCTTGCCCTTTGGTTACGTAATTTTCTACCACGTTTACCAATCCGCCTTTTACTACCACGTTGTGCCAGTAGGCGCGCTCTACTTTTTGTCCGTTTTTGTCTTTGTAGCTATCGTCTGTAGCCATTGAGAATTTTGCCATTTTATTACCGTCGGCAAAAGTTACGATTTCTGGGTCTTGTCCCAATCTTCCAATCAACTGTACTTTGTTTCTAAGTGCGTTCATAATTTTAATTTTTAAGGATTAACAGTTAAGATTATTGTTGAACTAATTATTCAACGGTACAAACATAGAACGAGCTGGAAGTTATACTCGGTTGGTACGTATTTACTTTCGTTTATAGTTGTTTGTAAACGTTTGTAAGTGTTTGTACTCGACAGAAATTTTCTGAATATAGTTTCCTATCCATCATTTACTTCTTTTTATTTATTTAGATAAAAAAATATAGGTCAGCCAAAGGTTGGATACAAATCAATTATTAAGATTCACAGCTATTTATTATTAAAAACATAAAATAGAATTTTAAAATTTGGTTGTGTTTTAAAAAAAGCTAGTATCTTTTTACTCACTACATTGTATACAAAAACAAGAAACTATACTAAAAACCAAATGAAGTATTTAAAAGGAAAAACAGTTTTAATTACTGGAGGAGGCTCCGGTATTGGCAAAATAATGGTTCGTTTAATGATAGAAAGAGAAACGAAGGTAATCATTTGGGATATTAATCAAAAAAACATTGATCAAACTATAGCCGAGTTTTCCAGTAAAAACAATGTTTTTGGTTTTAAAGTCGATGTATCTAATATTGAGCAAATACAAGAAACGGCTGAGAAAGTAACTCAAAAAATAGGAACAGTTGACGTATTGATAAATAATGCCGGTATCGTTGTAGGTAAATTTTTCAATGAATATTCAGTAGCAGACATTACCCAAACCATGAATGTTAATGCCAATGGACCCATGCTTGTCACCAAGAGTTTTCTAAAAGGTATGTTGAGCCAAAATTCGGGCCATATCTGTAATATTGCATCTTCTGGGGGTTTGATTTCAAATCCTAAAATGGCGGTATATGCTGCTAGCAAATGGGCAGTAATTGGTTGGTCTGATAGTTTACGTTTAGAAATGAAACAAATGCATAAAGACATACATGTTACCACCATAATGCCCTATTACATTAATACTGGTATGTTTGATGGGGTACAATCGAAACTTCCCATTCTAGAACCAGAGGCAACGGCACGTACTATTGTAAAAGCCATTGAAAAAAATAAAAAAATGGTAACTATTCCTGGATATATTTACAGACTTACTCGAATGAGCCAAGCATTTCTTCCTATTCGTATTTTCGATTGGTTTGCAGGAAATGTACTAGGCATTTATAAAACCATGGAACATTTTGTGGGTCACAAAAAATAAGGTTATCACTGAACTTGTATAATGAAACAAAATAAATCCATACAAAACCTACCTAATCTGCTAACCGAGCAATACTTCAGCAACGGCTTTTTTTTACGAAAAAGGAACCATTGCCGATTGGATATGGAATATCGCTATTGAAAAAGGACATACCGAACTTGATATCGATATCCTTCAAGGTATGGTAACACCAAAAGAACTAGCGGTAAAACCTATAACAACTCATTTACCAAAACTTAAGAACACCATACAAGAAACATTAAAAGATGAAGGAATGTCTTCTAATTTTACAACAGAAGCGACCTTTCAAATTCAGCTGTATAAAAAAGAGAACTCTTTAAAATGTATTGCCATCATAACCGATGCTAACGGAAAAAAGTATTTAGGTAGCAAGCAGAGTTTTCATCCACATAATAACGATCCTAAATGGTTTAAAATTCATTCAAAAAATGATATGGACTGGCTCAATGAAGCTGGAAATCAATTAAACACATCGGAATGGTTTGGAGCTATTATTCGATATGCTGCTTATTTCGGAAAAAGAAAGTTTAATGTTTTTTACAATCAAAAAGAACTGAGGAAAAATGCAATTGTAGGATATGTATTTCAACTTTCACTATTAGTCCTTATATTTTATTTTCTATACACATTAACACAATCCTCTTAAAATTTCACGCCATTCGTTAAATATGCTATTAGCATCCTTTATTCCCTTCCTTCTTCCCTAAACATTTGCTAAATTTGGTAACCAAGCGTTTTGTTTCACCTTAAACTCCTATCCATGAGTAATTACCACATAAAAAATTTAGAAGAATATTTTACCGTCTATCGCAAATCGGTTCGCTATCCGGAAACGTTTTGGGATGAGATTGCCGAAGAGCATTTTATGTGGCGTAAAAAATGGGATGAAGTACTGTCGTGGGATTTCAGCAAACCGGAAATCACTTGGTTTAAAGGTGCCAAGCTAAATATTACCGAAAACTGTATTGACCGTCACTTGCGTATTCGGGGCGATAAAACGGCTATTCTGTTTGAACCGAATGACCCTTCAGAAAAGGCAGAACACATTACCTATCAGCAGTTGCACGACAGGGTGTGCCAATTTGCAAACGTATTAAAAGATAAAGGTGTTAAAAAAGGGGATCGCGTGTGTATTTACGTGCCTATGATTCCGGAATTGGCCATTTCGGTATTGGCTTGTGCTCGTATCGGCGCGATACATTCCGTGGTATTTGCAGGGTTTTCTTCAAATGCCCTGGCCACGCGGATTAACGATTCCGATTGTAAAATAGTAATTACAGCAGATGGTTCTTTCCGAGGAAAAAAGACAATCGATTTAAAAGGAATTGTAGACAAAGCATTGGAGTCTTGCGAAGGCGTAAAAACCGCCTTGGTAGCAAAACGAATAGAATCAGATATTACCATGAAAGAAGGCCGTGACGAATGGCTACAACCTTTGTTAGATAATGCAGCAACTACCTGCGAACCAGAAATTATGGATGCGGAAGATCCGTTGTTTATTTTATACACCTCCGGCTCTACCGGAAAACCCAAAGGCATGGTGCATACCACTGCCGGCTATATGATAGGCAGTGCATTTACCTTTAAAAATGTGTTTCAATACCGCGAAAACGATGTGTATTGGTGTACGGCAGATATTGGCTGGATTACCGGTCACAGTTACATTGTGTACGGACCGTTGGCGAATGGAGCCACGACGGTCATGTTTGAAGGCGTTCCTTCATACCCAGATTGGGGACGCTTTTGGGAAATAGTTGAAAAGCATAAGGTGAATCAGTTTTACACGGCGCCCACAGCCATTAGAGCATTGGCGAAGCAAAACATGGAATTTGTTGAAAAATATGACCTCAGCTCGCTGAAAGTATTGGGCACCGTAGGAGAACCTATTAATGAAGAAGCTTGGCACTGGTATGATGAAAATATCGGGCATAAAAAAAGTCCGATTACCGATACGTGGTGGCAGACCGAAACCGGTAGCATTATGATCGCTGCCATTCCGTATGTGACGCCCACAATTCCAACCTTTGCCACTTTACCCTTACCAGGCATACAACCTGCGCTTATGGATGCCGATGGAAACGAACTTAAAGGCAACCAAGTAGATGGTAGGTTGTGTATAAAATTCCCTTGGCCTTCAATGGCGCGAACCATTTGGGGGAACCACCAACGGTATAAAGACACCTACTTTTCGAGTTTTGAAAATATGTATTTTACAGGCGATGGCGCCTTGCGCGATAGCGTAGGCTATTATCGTATTACGGGTCGTGTGGATGATGTGGTGATTGTGTCGGGGCACAACTTAGGCACCGCACCAATTGAAGATGCGATCAACGAGCATCCAGCCGTGGCAGAAAGTGCAATTGTTGGCTTTCCGCACGATGTAAAAGGAAAAGCGCTCTACGGATATGTTACACTAAAAGAAGCTGGAGAAAGTAGAAACCAAGACAACCTTCGGAAAGAGATAAATCAGTTAATTACCGATCGAATAGGACCGATTGCGAAGTTGGATAAAATTCAATTTACAGACGGTTTGCCCAAAACCCGAAGCGGAAAAATTATGCGCCGTATTCTTCGGAAAATAGCTTATAATGAAACCGATAACTTAGGAGATACAAGCACACTGCTTAATCCTGAGGTCGTTGAAGATATTATCAATAACGCATTGTAAGACATTTTTTTTTGAAATGACATAATAGTTATCTAAAATATCATTCTCTTTGCGGCCTATCGAAAGTTTATCGTGAAATTTGAAGTGAGTGTGCCGTTAAATTTTAGGCTGTTTGAGCAAACCCATTTTCTAAATTTTAATGAGTTATTATTGCGAGTTCCTAAAATTTAGGCACCGAAAGATAAATTTAGATAAAGTTTTGTAAGCCTAGATTTTTTTGGTTCGTTTTTTCATCAATGGAAAAAATGAACAGTTTATTATTTAGTTTTACGATAAAACTCACAATCTTTATCTTACAACCTTAATTGAACCCGTTGTGAACATAGCTATTTTATCTAGAGGATATCATTTATACTCAACACAAAGTCTTTTAAAAGCAGGTGAAAAACGCAACCATGCTATGGAAGTGTTAGATCCCACCTACTGTAGGCTGAGTATTCAAGAAGGAAAACCTGTGCTGTATTATCACGAAGAGCAAGTGGACGACTTACACGCTGTTATTCCGCGTGTTGGAGCTTCCAATACCTATTATGGCTCTTCCTTAGTGCGACACTTTGAAGCAATGAATGTGTTCAGTATTGTTTCGGCGCAAGCCATATTAGATTCCCGCGATAAATGGACTTCGTTTCAAATACTTTCAAAAGCAGGAGTAGCCGTTCCGCATACAGTGTTCGTAAATCCCTATTTAGCAACCGAACAAGTAGCCACGTTTGAGGACAACCCAATTATCATTAAATTATTAGAAGGCACCCACGGGCAAGGTGTAATATTAGCCAAAAATGGTAAAGAAGCCATGCCTATTATTGAAACACTTCAAGCTGCCAAGCAAAAATTTGTACTACAAGAATTTATTAAAGAATCTAAAGGTGCCGATATTCGTGTTATTGTAGTGGATGGTGTTGTAATTGCCGCCATGAAACGGCAATGTAAGGCTGGCGATTTTCGATCTAATCTACACCGAGGCGGCTCTTCGCAAAGCTTGCAATTAAGTTACGAAGAAGAAGCCGTTGCCCTAAAAGCTGCCAAAGCTTTAAAAATGGGTGTTTGCGGGGTCGATATTTTACAATCCGAAAGAGGGCCTTTAGTATTAGAAGTTAACTCTACCCCAGGACTCGAAGGAATTGAAAAGACTACACAAAAAAATATTTCCAAGAGTATTATCGGGTATATAGAGCGGAATAAGCGGTAGGGGTTAAAGGAATGATAAAAACGGTTGCTGTCATTAAATTGGAAGGAGTTTTTGGTATATTGTTAGTATAAATTGAATTTATGAAGAGAAATATAGGCCGAATAGACAAAGCAGATTTTCCAAAACTAGAATTAGAAGACATAGAAGTTAAAATAGATACCGGGGCATTTACTTCCTCCATTCACTGTACTGATGTTACCATAGAAAACGATTATTTAAAATGTCGGTTTTTAGATGAAGAACACCCGCAATATCACAATAAAGAATTTATTTTTGATCAGTACGATGTAAAAGTGGTGAAAAGCAGTAATGGTGAAGCACAAACACGGTATAGAATACACACTGAAATTGTATTGTTCGGAAAAAAACATCCTATTTTCTTAACCCTGAGCGACCGAAAGGAAATGAAATTTCCCGTATTATTGGGACGTAATTTTTTAACCAAAAAATTTGTAGTAGATATCAATAAAACCAATCTATCACAAAAACTTAAAGCAAAACAGAAATGAATATAAAGATCCTTTCGGCCAATGCAGGATTGTACTCTACACAACGTTTGGTAGAAGCAGCCCAAAAGCGCAAGCACGAAGTAGAAATAATAAACCACACCAAGTGTGATATTGTCATTGAGAAGAAAAATCCGTTGGTCTATTACAAAGGAAAACCATTATCACATACCGATGCCGTTATTCCTCGTATTGGCGCTTCGGTAACCTTTTATGGAACTGCGGTGGTTCGTCAATTTGAAATGATGCGCGTATTTTCCACTACCGAATCTATGGCATTGGTACGTTCTCGTGATAAACTGCGGAGTTTACAGATATTGTCCAGAGCCGGATTGGGATTACCTAAAACCATCTTCACCAATTATTCAAAAAACGTAAAGGAAATTGTAGAACAGGCTGGCGGCGCCCCGGTAATCATCAAACTTTTGGAAGGTACACAAGGCATCGGAGTTATTTTAGCCGAAACACGAAAAGCAGCCGAATCGGTTATTGAAGCTTTTAATAACTTACAAGCTCGTGTTATTGTTCAAGAATTTATCAAAGAAGCTGGAGGAGCCGATATTAGGGCTTTTATTGTGGACGGACATGTAGTCGGGGCGATGAAACGACAAGGAAAAGAAGGAGAGTTCCGTTCAAACTTACACCGTGGCGGAAACGCATCTATCATAACATTAAGTGATGAAGAAGAAATAGCTGCCCTTAAAGCCGCAAAAGCCATGGGCTTGGGTATTGCTGGGGTAGATATGTTGCAATCAGATAGAGGTCCGTTGATTTTAGAAGTAAACTCTTCCCCCGGTTTGGAAGGAATTGAAGCCGCAACCGGTAAAGATATTGCCACAACCATCATAAAATATATAGAACGAAACGTATAACTATGGCGGAAGAAAACACCGATTTAATACTTCTAAAAACCAAAATAGTACCCGGCGAAAGTAAAAAGCTTAATTTCAGTATTGCTAAATTGTATACTGGAACCAAGGTTGAAATTCCTATTATCGTGGAACGTGCTGTAGAACCTGGACCAACTATTTTGATTACTGCTGGTATTCATGGTGATGAAGTAAACGGTGTTGAAGTGGTACGACAACTAATTGCCAAAAAAATGAACCGCCCCAAACGCGGTACTGTAATTTGCATTCCTATTTTAAACGTATTCGGGTTTTTAAATGCCCAACGTGAATTTCCTGATGGTAAAGATTTAAACCGAAAGTTTCCAGGGACCAAACACGGCTCATTAGCTAGTAGGGTTGCCTATCATTTTAGCAAGGAAATTGTTCCCTATGCAGATTATTGTTTAGACTTTCATACCGGAGGCGCAAGCAGATTTAATGCCGCACAGATTCGCATTAAACCTAACGATGATAAGTTATTGGGCTTAGCTCAAATATTCAACCCACCTTTTATAGTGTATTCAAGTTTGTTGAAAAAATCGTATCGGGAAACTTGTGACAGTATGAATATCCCCACCTTATTATTTGAAGGCGGAAAGTCTTTAGAAAGTGATAAACATATTGCAAAACTGGGAGTTGATGGTATTATGCGAGTCTTAAAACACTTGGACATGCTTCAAGATTCGTTTGAAACCCCAAAAGTAGAATCAAAAAGCGTCATCATTGAAAAAAGCAAATGGCTGCGCGCCCAAAAAAGTGGTTTATTGCACGTTAAAGTTCCGTGTCACAAACACGTGGTGAAAGGAGAGTTTTTAGCAACCATAACCGATCCCTACGGAACGATGCGATTTAAAGTACTTTCCCCTAACGACGGGTACATTATCAATGTAAACCAATCGCCCATTATCTATCAAGGGGATGCAATTTTTCATATTTCAACAGAAAATTCGCCTATTTCAGAAAAAGAGGAAGAAGATTACTAATGGACAAAGCACAACTTAGAACAGCCTATAAAGCACGACGGAAGCAGCTTTCTTCGGCAACAATTGAAGATTTGAGTTTACAAATTGCCAATAAGGCATTGAACCTTCCTATTTGGAAAAAAACATATTATCATATTTTTCTTCCTATTGAATCGCACAAAGAGGTGAATACCGAATACATGATGCATATTCTTCAAGGCAAGGATAAAAGTATTGTTGTTTCAAAATCAGAATTTGAAACAGGCGAACTAAAGCACTATTTGTTACAAGAAAATACGGTGATTAAACTTTCAAAATACGGCATTCCTGAGCCAGTTGACGGTATTGAAGTTCCTGCAGAAAAACTAGATGTTATTTTCGTTCCACTTTTAGCGTATGACGAAAAAGGAAACAGAATTGGCTACGGAAAGGGATTTTACGATCGATTTTTAGCCAATTGCAAACCCGACGCTCTATTTGTTGGGTTATCTTTCTTTCCTCCTGAAAAAAACATTTCTGTTGAAGAAACAGACGTTCCCCTACACTATTGCATTACGCCCGAAAAAATACTTTCTTTTTAAAAAAACTATCTATATTTACTTGTTCAAAAAACAAAAAAATGGAAAACTTAACTAACCAACCCCCTAAACCAGATAACCATTTGGTTTGGGCAATTTTAACCACTGTATTTTGTTGTTTACCCTTAGGGATTGTCTCTATTGTAAAATCAACAAAAGTAAACGAGCTGTATGCGCAAGGCAATTATGCCGAAGCTCAAAAAGCATCGAATGAAGCTAAGAAATGGGCAATGTGGAGTGCTATAGTAGCTGGAGGCTTATTTTTACTTTATATTTTACTATTGATTTTAGGCGTGGCCGGTGGAATTTTGTCTGATGCTGGTGGCTTTTAATAAAACAACTACGTTAGTTTTAACAACAATTTTTTTTGGGATTGTATTGGTGATTTTCTGTCAGTACAATCCCGCAGAGAGTGCTTTATTTATTCCTTGTCCGTTTCACGCCTTGACTGGTTTGCATTGTCCTGGGTGTGGTTCACAGCGAGCCTTGCATCAACTAGTACATCTTAATATTTGGGGAGCCTTTAAATATAATTCCTTATTAGTTCTTTCTATACCCATTTTAATGTATAGTCTGGTTACCAAACTTCACAACTATTGGTATAACACGAAATATCGTGTACCTTTTTTTTATAACAATACCTTTATTTACACCTATTTTGGAATTGTAGTATTGTTTTGGGTGTTAAGAAACATCCCTATTGAGCCGTTTACGTATTTAGCGCCGACTACTGTATAAATAAGAAATAAGCTTATTTCTCTTCTTCTGTTTTAGGGAAAGCTTTTTTATGAAAAAGCAATAACAGTATTACCCCAATACTAATTGAAGTATCGGCAATATTAAAAACAGGTTCAAAGAAAGTAAAATAATCACCTCCCCAAAATGGAAGCCATTCGGGCAAATACCCTTTCCAAAGTGGGAAGTAAAGCATATCCACTACCTTTCCGTGGAACAGTGTGCCATATCCGCCGTCTGCTGGCATGAAAGAAGCCAATTGATGGTAGCTGTCATCGAAGATTATTCCGTAGAAAACAGAGTCTACAATATTGCCAAAAGCCCCTGCAAAAATAAGGGCGATAGAAACTATTAATACTCGAGAAGCTTTTTTACGAACTGAATCCCAAAGCCAATAGCCAATACCTACAATTGCCACTAAACGAAACAAGGTAAGGAACAATTTTCCGTATTCACCGGGTATTTTTGCTCCCCAGGCCATGCCTTCATTTTCAACAAAAAGAATTCGAAACCATTCGAACACTTTTATTTCTTCGCCTAAAACAAAGTGGGTTTTAATATAAACTTTCGAAATTTGGTCTATTAATAGAACCAAAATGATAATAAGGGAAGCCTTCTTTAGTGACATAAGTTATTTTAACAGCCGCAAAAATAACAATATTATTTGTTTTGTAGCAGTGTGATTGAGCCTGTTATACTTTCGGCAATTATTTTATGCTTTCCCGTTTTAGGAAGTTCATTTAAAACAGTTCCTTTTTTAGAAACAGCTTGCCCTGTAACGGTCGGTTTTGCATAAACGGTGATGGCTCCCTCTTTGGTATACAAGGTAGCATTTCCTTTAAAATTTTTTAATAGGCACGTTCCGTTTTCTAAGGCCACAAAAAAGTTTTCATAGGTTCCTTTTCCAGTTACCGAAGCGATTTTAGACCGTATTTCTACGCTCAAGTTTTCTGGAACGGTGATAAGCATATCAATAGCAATCAGTTTATGAGCGGCCAGCTTATCATTTTCTTTTTCAAAAAAAGGGGAATATCCAGTTGAGAGTGTCAATGTTTTACCTGCTTCAGAAGTGTTTAAAACAACACTTTCGTGATGCTCGCCTTCAATGTGGGTACGAACATTAATATTATCTGTTTTTTGTGCTGAAATAGTTATGGTAAAGACATCGTCCGATTCAATAACCAATCTCTCAAAATTTGATGCATCAAATTGCTTCTCAAGTACTTTTTGAGCAGTGATTTCAGTAGTAAAAAAACTCAGCACGATAAATATGAAAATATATTTTAGCATAAAAAAGCCCCAAAGATTGGGGCGAATTTTTTTTGCACTTTATAAACTATAAAGCACATTGTTTAGGTAAATCTTAAAGAGCAATCACACTTTACTGGTTTAAAAAAGGACTTACCCAGATGCAATTTAACTAAACACTTATTTTACTTCTGCATGTTCTTCGCTTCAATGCTCAAGGTTGCGTGCGGAACTAATTTTAAACGCTCCGGATTAATTAGTTTTCCTGTTACACGGCACACACCGTAACTTTTGTTTTCAATTCTAATTAAAGCATTTTTGAGGTCGCGAATAAACTTCTCTTGACGAATAGCCAATTGTGAGTTTGCCTCTTTGCTCATTACTTTACTGCCTTCATCAAAAGCTTTGAATGTAGGCGAAGTGTCGTCCGTACCGTTGTTGCTGTCATTTTTATAAGAACTTTTTATAAGTTCTAATTGTTCTTTCGCTTTTTCTATTTTTCCCTGAATTAATACCTTGAATTCTTCCAGCTCTTTATCACTGTATCGGGTTTTTACATCGTTTGCCATATCTAGTGTTTTTTTATTTCAATTTGGGTTGCAATATCATCAAAAGCAATTTCCGTTCCATTGCTTACATCATTATCAAATTGCAAAATTTCGGTTAATGTTTCTTCTTTAATATACGTTAAATTTTCTTCAACCGCAGGTTTAAGGTATTTATCATCCTTAATGGTTACTTCTACCCGGTCGGTCACTTCAAACCCAGAGTCTTTCCTTAGGTTTTGAATTCTATTTACTAATTCTCTGGCAATCCCTTCATTTTTTAATGAAGGAGTGATTGTTACATCGAGTGCTACTGTTATGCCGTTGGCATTGGCAACTAACCAGCCTTCAATATCTTGAGAGCTTATAATAACGTCATCAAGGCTCAATGTAGTATTTTTTTTGTTAATTTCAACTGATATTTGTCCTTCTTTCTCCAATTTTGCAATTGTATCTTGCCCAAAACCAGCAATTGCTTGCGCCACCAATTTCATGTCCCTACCAAAGCGTGGCCCTAGCTTTTTAAAGTCTGGTTTAATCTGTTTTACTAGCAAACCAGAAGCTTCATCAATTAATTTGATTTCCTTGACGTTTACTTCAGATTTTATCAAATCTTCCACCGCTTCTATTTCGGCTCTAACGGTTTCGTCCAAGACTGGAATCATTATTTTTTGAAGTGGTTGACGCACTTTTATTTTTTCACGCTGACGTAAAGATAAAACAAGCGACGAAATAGTTTGCGCTCGCTGCATTTTACGCTCTAACGTTTTATCTATAAACGAACTATCTGCTTTTGGGAAATCACTTACGTGAACCGATACTTCGTCTCCGCTCAGCACAGGTTCTTTTCCTTCTTTTTCAACTCCTTCGGTTAAATCTTTATACAAACGGTCCATAAAGAATGGAGCTACAGGCGCACTTAATTTTGCAACGGTTTCTAAACACGTATAAAGCGTTTGGTAAGCAGAAATTTTATCATCGTTATAGCTGCCTTTCCAATAGCGTCTTCTGCTTAATCTAACGAACCAGTTACTTAAGTTTTCTTGCACAAATTCTGAAATGGCACGAGTCGCCTTTGTAGGTTCGTAGTCACTGTAAAAAGCATCTACTTTTTCAACGAGTGAATGTAATTCTGAAAGAATCCATCGGTCTATTTCTGGGCGTTTTTCTAACGGCACATCTGCTTCAGCATAGGTGAAGTTGTCCAAATTGGCATATAAACTGAAAAAACTATAGGTATTGTAAAGTGTTCCGAAAAATTTATTACGCACTTCCGAAATACCATCCAAGTCAAATTTCAAGTTATCCCACGGATTCGCATTGCTAATCATGTACCAACGTGTAGCATCGGGACCGTAGGTATTAAGTGTTTCAAACGGATCTACAGCATTGCCTAACCGTTTGGACATTTTCTGTCCATTTTTATCCAGCACCAGACCGTTACTCACTACATTTTTATAAGCAACATCATCAAAAATCATCGTAGCAATCGCGTGCAAGGTATAGAACCAACCACGAGTTTGATCCACACCTTCAGCAATAAAATCTGCTTTACGCCACGTTTGTTCTACCTTCTCTTTATTTTCGAATGGATAGTGCCATTGTGCATACGGCATACTTCCGCTATCAAACCACACATCGATTAGATCGGCTTCGCGCTTCATTGGTTTTCCACTTTCTGAAACAAGTGTAATTCCGTCAACGATGTTTTTATGTAAATCTACCGTGTCATAGTTTTCTTCTGAAAAATCGCCTGGGGTAAAGTTTTCATAAATTGCTTTATCCATAACGCCAGCTACAACAGCTTTTTCCATTTCGGCTTTCAGCTCTTCTATGCTTCCAATGCATTTTTCCTCCTTGCCATCTTCGGTTCTCCAAAGCGGTAACGGAATGCCCCAATAACGTGAACGAGACAAGTTCCAATCGTTTGCATTTGCCAACCAGTTGCCAAAACGACCTTCTCCGGTTGCTTTTGGTTTCCAGTTAATGGTTTTATTTAAATCGTGCATACGATCTTTAAAATCGGTCACTTTTATAAACCAAGAATCTAATGGATAGTATAAAATAGGCTTATCGGTACGCCAGCAGTTTGGATAGCTGTGTACATATTTTTCAACGTGAAAAGCTCTGTTTTCAGTTTTAAGTTTGATGACTAATTCAACATCGACCGATTTTTCAGGTGCTTCGCCATCGTCGTAATATTCGTTTTTCACGTATTTCCCGGCCAATTCTTTCATCTCCGGACGGAATTTCCCTTGTAAATCTACCAACGGAACTAAATTGCCGTTTTCATCTTTCACCAATAATGGCGGAACTTCCGGTGTAGCTTCTTTGGCTACTTTGGCATCGTCTGCACCAAAAGTAGGTGCGGTATGTACAATACCAGTACCGTCTTCGGTAGTCACAAAATCCCCCGCAATTACACGGAACGCATTCTCAGGGTTTTCGTAAGGTTTTGCGTAATCCAATAACTGCTCGTAACGAATGTCTAGCAGGTCTTTCCCTTTGAATTCTTTTACAATGAAATATGGTATGTTTTTATCCCCCTGTTTATAGCTATCAAGGACTTCTTCATTTGGTTTTTCTTCATATTTTCCGCCAAATTGTTTACCTACCAAGTTTTTAGCAAGTACTACGTAAATAGGTTCAAACGTGTATTGATTGTACGTTTTTACCAATACGTAATCAATCTTCTTACCAACGGTAAGTGCCGTGTTACTTGGCAATGTCCAAGGCGTGGTTGTCCAAGCTAAAAGGAAAATGTTGTTACTTTCTTCGGCTAAAAAGTCTGGTAATGTATCTGTAACAGCTTTAAATTGAGCCACCGCGGTGGTATCGGTAACATCTTGATAGGTTCCCGGTTGGTTTAGTTCGTGCGAACTTAAACCCGTTCCCGCTTTTGGCGAGTACGGTTGTATGGTGTAGCCTTTGTACATAAGGCCTTTGTTGTATATTTCTTTCAGCAACCACCAAACCGTTTCCATGTATTTTGGCTTGTAGGTTATGTATGGATCGTCCATATCTACCCAATAACCATAGCCTTCGGTTACTTTGTTCCAAGCATCGGTATACCGCATAACGGCTTTTTTACAAGCATCGTTGTAAGCCTCAACTGAAATTTTCTTCCCTATATCTTCTTTGGTAATCCCTAATTCCTTTTCAACGCCTAATTCAATAGGAAGTCCGTGGGTATCCCAACCTGCTTTTCTATCCACTTTAAAACCTTTTTGGGTTTTGTAGCGACAAAAAATATCTTTAATGGATCGCGCCATTACGTGGTGAATACCTGGCATTCCATTAGCAGATGGAGGCCCTTCAAAAAACACAAACGGCTCATTCCCTTCACGAATGGAAATACTTTTTTCGAAAATGTTGTTTTCATTCCAAAAATCGAGTATTTCTGTCGCTGTCTTAGGAAGGTCTAATCCCTTGTATTCTTTAAACTTTTTGCTCATAACAAGTTGCATTTCAATAAGGTTGCGAAAGTAAGAAATTTTACTGAAATAGTCTATCATGGGAACCTTCAAATAACACATTGCTAATGTGATTTTTATTCCTTTAAAGAAGTTTCTTTCATATTTTTTTATATTTACTGAAAAACAACCCACTTTTGAGAAAATTCCTCTTGCTATTGCTCCTTCTACCACTATTAACTTCTGCACAAGACTATGTTGATATTTTTAGAATAGGTTACGGCGAAACATTTAATAATGATTTTGAAGGGACCAATAGTAGTACGAGTATTCGATCTTTTGAGGCGGGCTTTACGTTTCCAATCGTTCTTAATGACTACAACGCACTAATTACGGGAGCTGATTTTAGCACAAACAATTTGCAACTGTTTCCTAAGGCTGAACGCACGAGCTTATACAGTACAAATATTAAATTGGGTTTGGCTTCTACATATTCTGAAAAATGGAGTTCGACAATAGTTTTATTGCCTAAAATTGCTTCAGATTATAACAATATTTCTAGCGATGATTTCTATTTGGGAGGCTTTGCGTTGCTTAAACTTCAGAAAAAAGAAAATCTAATTTATCGTTTTGGGTTTTATGGCTCGCAAGAAGCTTTCGGGTTTTTTACCACGCCGATTATTGGCTGGTATTATTTGAGCCCAAATAAAAAATTTGAAATGGATATGTCACTGCCCATTTCAGCAGATGTAAGCTATGCTTTGGGGAAAACCACCGTTGGAATGGATTATTTTGGTATTGGGAGAAGTTTCAACATAAAAAAAGAAAATCAACCCGATACGTATGTTGATTTAAGCTCGTTGGAATTTGCTGCCTATTGGCAATTCAATTTTCTAGAAAAAAGCGTGTTATTGCGTACTAAATTAGGCTATTCCAGTAATAATTATGAAGTATATGCCGATGGCGAAACTATCGATTTAGGCCTTTCAGCCTTTAGTTTTGGCGATGACCGAACCCAGCTAAATCCAGAAATGAACGGTAGTTTTTTTGCAAAAATTGAAGCCATTTACCGTTTTAACCTACCTACAAAACAGATTAAAACCCCTGAAAATCAATAAATTTATATTCCAAAAAGTTATTTTCACTATATTTGATATAAACTCCCCCTAAAAATGATACCAAATTTAAAAGGAGAGGTCTGGAAAAAATTTTCCGATCCTTCATGGCGTAGAAGTGATGCTATTGATATTTCTAACTACGGAAGAGTAAAGCATTATAAAAATGATCCTAAGGGGGAATTTTTAAAAACCTATATTTTAAACGGTTATGAAGTTTTTTCAACCCTTAAAAAAAATGGAAAAACGAGTTTAATTTATATTCACAGAGCAGTTGCCCAATTGTTTTTAGAGGAAATGGAAGGCAAAAATTTGGTTATACATAAAGACTTTAATAAAGGAAACAATCACGTAAACAACTTACAGTTTGCAAATCGTAAGGAGCTTACAGAACACAATAAAAAGAGTCCGGCTGTCATAAAAGCAAAAAAAGAAGCCTTATTAAAGCCAAAATATTCAAAACTTACACCTGAGAAGGTTAGACTATTAAAAAAGAAAATATTCGATCCCAACCGCAGAACGCGATTGCGGTTAATTGCTAAACAATTTGGAATTTCAGAAATGCAATTGTACCGTATAAAGTCTGGTAAAAACTGGGGACATATAGATTATAAATAAAAATGGAAAGAGCTTGCCCTGAATGTGGTGATAAAATAATTGGTAGAGCAGACAAAAAGTTTTGTAGTGATGCTTGCCGGAATGCCCATAACAATTCACTGAACAAGGATAGTAAAAATTTAGTTCGGAATATTAATAATCGGCTTCGGAAAAATTATCGCATCCTCGAAAAACTGAACACAAAAGATAAAACTAAAGTTAAAAAGCAAACCCTGCAAAAAAACGGATTTAACTTTCAGTTTTTTACTGGGCAATATGTTACCAAAGCAGGAACAGTCTATTTTTATGTGTACGATCAAGGGTATCTTCCACTTGAAGACGATTGGTACTTGTTGGTGAAAACGGAGCTTTCAATGTAATTGTAGCGTATTTTCCTACGTTGAACTAGTTTTTTTTTATTTTATCGAAAATATTTCTACCACGATTTCTTGTTTCATACTATTGCCATATGAAGCAAATTTCTTTAGTTATAGTATTTCTATTTTTGAGTTTTTTTGTTACTGCACAAGTTGGCATTAATACTACTGCTCCAAATGCCCATGCAGCTTTAGATATACAAGCGACCAATGCTGGTATTTTAATTCCTAGGCTAACTAATTCTCAACGTCTGAGCATGCCCAACGTACAAGGGATGTTGGTTTATGAAACCACTGCAAATGCTTTTTTCTATAACAACGGTTCGCAATGGATTGAAATGGCTACTTTGGCTAGTATAAACCGCACACAACAAGCTGGTAGTTTTAATGTTGGATCTACTACAACAGGTTGGCAATATTATGACGTCACATTTGCTACTGCATTCCCTGTCATACCAATCATAAGCTTAACTTATAGGGAAGGAACTGGGATAGATAATTCGGGGAGTTACTCTGCGGAGCATATAAAAGTTGCGAATGCCAGCACGACAGGTTTTACAATTGGTATTTACGACAATGCAAATACTAATGATGTTTTTATTAATTGGATAGCTACAGAGCCAACTCAATAATATTTGACAATTATTTCCAACTATTCCCTTTTAACTCCAAAGCAGCTTTCAAAACATCTTTTTGACTTATTTGTCCTACCAATTTCCCGTTTTCGCAGATAGGGAAACGTCTACGTTTGTCTCTTAAAAATTTTTCCGCAGCATCAAAAAGATTCATATCACCGTCAATAGTTTCTACTTCTTTGATCATATGGTCTTCCACTTTAATATCTTCCATTGGGTGGTTATAGTAGCGACTATTGCTTATTTCTTTTATACAATCCCCTTCACTAATAATGCCCACAAGTTCATTATTATCATTTACAACCGGGCCTCCGGAAATTTTCTTTTTAATGAGCGTGTTCATCACCTCCAGTACAGTCTGTTCTGGTTTAAAGGTTATAAGATTTCTGCTCATATAATCTGAAACTTTAATGTTTTCTGAAGAGCCCTTTTTTGGTTTTGCGCGTTTTCCTATATAACTTTTAATTCCCATATTCTTAGCTTTTTATCTCCTTTAAATATAGTCATTTTTATAATAGGCTGCTTACTATTTATTTTTGAAAATGAACAATCTCATTAAATATTGTACTTTTAGAACGCAAAAAAACAACCCATGAAACGAGTACCCGCTGTTCTTTCCCTATTAATCGTACTAGGATTAATTTATTATTCCTTTTATAGCTTAATGCCTAGAGAAGGTACTCCAAAGAGTATCGCAAAAACCGAGTTTTCAACCGAACGAGCTCTTGAAAAACTTCAGAATATTGCTCAAAAACCTCATTACCACGGTTCGCAGGAACATACAACTGTCAGAAACTATTTAATAACCGAATTAGAGAAGCTAGGACTGCAAACCCAAACACAAGAAGGATTTGTTTTTACTACCCAAAGTAGAACCATGAATCGCCCAATTAACGTTATCGCTAAAATGGAGGGTACTGGCGAAGGCAAAGCACTTGTATTGCTTTCGCATTACGATAGTGCGTTGGTTCCATCACCTGGAGCCAGCGATGCTGGAAGCGGTCTTGTAACAATTCTAGAAAGTCTACGCGCATACCAAGCGAGTGGCAAAAAGCCTAAAAATGATATCATAATCGTATTTACAGATGCTGAAGAAATAGGTCTCGATGGCGCAAAGTTATTTGTAAATGAGCATCCTTGGGCTAAAAATGTAGGGCTCGTGCTCAATTTTGAAGCCAGAGGTAGTGGTGGGCCTAGTAATATGATTTTAGAAACAAATGGAGGTAATGAAAAATTGGTTAAAGCTTTTATAGAGGCAAACCCCGATTATCCAGTGGCTTCTTCTTTAATGTATAGCGTATATAAAATGTTGCCCAACGATACCGATTCTACCATTTTTAGGGAAGAAGGTGACATTCCCAGTTATTTTTTTGCTTTCATAGACGACCATTTCGATTACCATACCGCTAACGATACTATTGAAAATTTGAACATTGAAACACTACAACATCAAGGTAGTTATCTATTGCCTTTGTTGCATTTTTTTGCCGATGCCGATTTAACGAACTTAAAATCTGGTGAAGAATATGTGTACGTAAATTTTCCATTTTTGAAAATGATTTCATTTCCATTTTTATGCATTTTTCCCTTATTATTAGTTGCCATTGTATTTTTTGGAGTCCTTATTTTCTACGGATATAAAAAAGGGGGAATTACCGGAAAAGGCATTGCAAAAGGCTTTGTCCCCTTTTTAATATCATTGGCCATTTGCGGAGCGATAGGTTTTTTCGGTTGGAAATTGCTGCTTGCCATTTACCCGCAATACAACGAAGTACAACACGGGTTTAAATATAACGGACACGCCTATGTGGCGTTTTTCGTGTTTCTTACACTTTCCATTACGCTCTATTTTTACAGGCGATTTGCGAACAGAGAGCAAGTAGCCTCAATTTATGTGGCACCACTTATTTTTTGGATTCTTGTCAATGTAGCGGTTTTTGTTATTCTAAAAGGAGCGGCCTATTTTATCATTCCAGTGTTTTTTGGGCTTTTGTCACTTTGGGTGCTTATAAAACAAGAAAAGCCCAGTTTACCATTAATGGCTTTGTTGGCAGCTCCAGCATTGTTTTTCTTTTCCCCGCTCATTCAGTTTTTCCCGGTTGGGTTAGGATCAGAAATGGTCGTGATAAGCTGCGTATTTACAGTTTTATTGTTTGGTTTATTACTTCCCATATTTGGCTTTTATAGTTGGAAAAAACTACTTTCAATTCTTTGTTTTTTAATTGCCTTCGGATTTTTTCTGAAAGCACATTTTACAAGTGATTTTTCTGAAACACGCCAAAAACCCAATAGTTTAGTGTATTATCAAGATATTGATGCCAATGAATCATATTGGCTTACCTATGACAAAATTTTGGACAATTGGACAAAGGGCTATTTAGGTGAAAAACCAGGCGAAGTCCCTTCAGAAATTTTAAGCGCTTCCGGCAGTAAGTACAACACAGGTTATACCTACGCAGCAAAAGCCCCTGAAAAACCAATAGCTCCTTTTAAGGTTGTTTTAAAGAAAGACACAATTGTAAATAACCAAAACGAAGTCACTTTTACCATCATCCCGAAGCGGAATGTAAATCAATTAAACCTATATGCCGATGCTGAAGTTTCATTTAATTCGCTTTCGTTTAATGGTCAAGAAGCTCTGAAAGATAGCACTGGTTTCGTGTACGGACATAGAAACAGTGATTTACTGCTTCGGTATTGGGTAAACAACAACGACTCGCTAGAGGTTTCATATACAGCCGAAACTAAAAAACCGATTTTATTTACTGCTTTAGAATTTTCATACGATTTAATGAACAATAAAAATTTCAGTGTAAGTAAACGTCCTAAAGATATGATGCCAAAACCTTTTGTGGTAACCGATGCGGTAGTAGTAAAACGGAGTTTCGCCCCTAATAATGTGCCTAGAAAAGAAAAAGATTCGATACAAACCTCAACAACAAAATCGCAACCATAATGATCAAAAAAATAGCAATTGCAGGTTTAGGCTGGCTAGGGCAACCTTTTTCAAGGCATTTACAAAAATTAGGATATCACGTTAAAGGTTCAGTTACAAGTATTGAAAAAGCAGGTGTTATGCAACGCAATGGCATTGAAGCTTTTCCTGTTGAACTTTCAGAAAACGGTATTTCTGGTGAAGTAGAAGCTTTTTTAAACGAAGTTGATTGTTTGGTTATCTTGATTCCACCTGGTTTACGAAAAAACACGGGTGCCGACCACGTTGCAAAAATGGCCCATTTTTTAGCTGAAATAGAAAAGGTTTCAGTACAAAAAGTGATTTTAGTAAGCAGCACTTCTGTTTATAGTGATAAACAAGGTGAGGTAACTGAGAAAGACATTCCTATTGCCGAAAATGATGCCGCTAGGCAGTTAATTGAAGTAGAAAAACTATTCTTTACTTCTGAAAAATTAAACACCACAATCGTTCGCTTTGGAGGCTTAGTAGGTGGGAAACGACAACCGGTACGCTATTTAGCTGGCAGAAAAGACTTAAATAATGGCAACGCACCGGTTAACCTCATCCATAGGGAAGATTGTATCGGCATTCTTTCAGAAATTATAAAGAAAGAGGCTTTTGGGCATATTTTTAACGCCGTAGCCCCTTTCCATCCATTAAAAAAACATTATTATACTCAAAAAGCAACAGCGCTAAACTTGGATCCACCTTCTTACTCTGAAGAAAATAATGATGCCCCAGTTTACAAAAAAGTTACTTCCGTAAATATTCCAAATATTTTAGGGTATGCTTTTAAACAGCAGCCTTAACAATTTTGCAATATTCTAAATGTTAAGTATATATGTTTTTTCATTACCTTTAAGTAAACAAAAAAACATACGGACATGACAACAAAAGAAATTGCAAATAACTTAGTAAAATGGTGCAACAGTGGACAAGAAGCAAAATGCTATCAAGAACTGTACAGCCCAGATATTGTAAGCCTTGAATCTGGCGGAGAAAATTCAGTGGCCAAAGGAATGGATGAAGTTGCTAAAAAAGGAGAATGGTGGCAAGAAAACTTTGAGGTTCATAGCTGGAACACCAGCGAACCCATTATAGCAGACAATTGGTTTAGTGTGCGCCACGAAATGGACACCACTCATAAACCCAGTGGGCAACGCAACAAGATGTCCGAAATTGGAGTTTATGAAGTTAAAAATGGAAAAATTGTGAAAGAGCAGTTTTTTTATGATCAAGAATAAATTACAGATTACAGAGGTTTCAGTACAACCCAAAATATCATTGAATTGTACTGAAACCCTTGGTCATTTTATTCCTCCAAGTCTTCTGGAAATTGCCCGTTCTTACGTGTATCTTCTTTAGTCAAAATTTTAAAGTCATCGGTTTTGTCTATTCCATCTAAAAAACTGTAAAACTCTTCAGGTAATGGGACCAGTTTTCGTTCTTTAAGGTCAATCCAAGCGCCTAACATTTCGCATCGACCTAAGTTTCGCCCTTTATGATCATAAAAATTATGTCGGAACTCGAAAAAGGTTCCTTTTTCCGAAAGACCTTTTAATTGCAGGGAAACACGTAACGGTTTGCCAGGGAAAGCTTCTTTAAAATAGTACATCCGTTCGTATAATGCAACCGGGCCAAGGTTCATTTCGGCTAAATGTTGTTGCCCAAACCCCTTTGAACCAAAATAGCTCATTCGGGTATGGCTCATAAAGTCTATATAGGCACTATTGCGTAAATGACGGTTGGCGTCAACATCGGACCAACGAATTTCAAACTCTTTTATATACATAGTTCTTTTTTATTTTTATGTGTATTTGTAATATGGTTTATAATGGTTACAACTGTTTCTCTTTTGGTTAGATTGTGATCTTGACCTGTTGTAAACCACGTTTTAATATTGTTTGTGCTGTTTTCAGCAGCTTTTTTTATTTCTGAAACCGGCGTAACGGCATCAGATTCTTCATGAACGATAAAAACAGGTTCTTCCACTTGTTTAAAAAAATTATCCAAATTCAGATTTGAAGCTGGAATTTTCAATACTGAATCTACTTTAATTCCCAAGTTATAGATGGTTCTGTTTGAAAGCTGAAGTGTATCCTTAAAAAATCCGAAAATAGCATCCATTCCGGACGGTGCCCCCATAATTACGTAATCTTTAACCGGAATTTCTTTATTTGCTAAAAAAGTATAAGCCCCTACCAAACTTCCTAACGAATGACATATTAAATGATCCACTCCACCAATTTTCAGAATAATATCTTCGGTGGCTTTACGGTACATTTCAATATTCATCACTTTTCCCTTGGAAAGACCGTGTGCTGGTGCATCTAATGAGTAGATCGTATATTCTGAAGTATCTAATTTGTCTATATAAGGCTGCCATCTTTTTGAGTGGCTCATCCACCCGTGTAAAAAAAGTACTTTTTTAGATCCTTCACCCCATTTATGCACCGCAATGGAAGCTTGTGGCACTTCAATGTAGGATGTTTCAGCAGTGCTAAAAAAATCGTAACCTTCTTTTGAAATAGGTACAGGCTGCACTTTGCACAACAATTTAAATGCCTGTTCCCTATTCAGTTTTGGGAATAAAGGTGCCGTTGCGTTTAAGTATTTTCCCGTTAATTTGGTAAGTAATTTTTTCATTGAATTTTTAAATTTGAAAAATCAACAACTGTTTATATTGAGATTTCAGTAACTATATTTCGTAGATGGGCAATGGTATGTGTAATCGCTTTTTTGTCTCGCTCTAAACGGCTCATCATAATACCACCCTCTAGCGTAGCTATAAAAATGGTGCTATAAAAAGCAACATGTGTATCAGGTTTAACTTGGTTATTCTTAATTCCGTTTTTAATTAACGTAGATACAGCATCTTTAAATTGCTGTAACATAGCGCAGGCTTGTTCGCGTAAAACTGGGTTTGCATCGTCTGCTTCTACAGCTGCATTCATTACGGGACAGCCACCTTCATATAAAGGTGTGCTCATATAATTTTCAAAAAAAGAAAAAATAGCCTCCATTTTACTTGTGAAGGTTTTCGCCTCTTTAATGGTAGTCCCTATTTCGCTAAACATAACTTTGGACAATCGTTGTAGGGCGTGTTTTTCTAAATCGCCTTTATTCTCAAAATGACGATAAATTGCCCCTTTGGTCAAGCCCGTAGCCTTGGTAATATCACTAATGGATGTCGCTTTGTACCCTTGTGTATTAAACAGGTTCGCACTTTCATTAATGATCGTGTTTTTTGTTGCCTGTGCATTTCTCATACCACAAAGATACCGATTGGTATCTTTAAAACAAAAAAGCACACATACATTAACTACAAATTAAGAATTAGGTACTTTTGTAATTAAAACAAGCCTATTTATGCCACTAATTGAATCTACTTACTCCCCTAGCGGTATCTTTAAAAATGGGCATGTTGCTACGATTTATTCAGCTAAGTTGCGCCCTGTTCCCAAAGTAAAGCAGCATCGTGAACGCATAGACCTTAAAGATGGAGATTTTTTAGATATTGACTTTTCTTATGCTAAAAATAAAGCTCCAAAAGTAGCCATTATTTTACACGGGCTGGAAGGAAACGCACAACGACGCTATATAAAAGGACAAGCACGAAGCCTCACAAAAAAAGGGTGGGATGTTGCAGCCGTGAATTTTAGAGGTTGTAGTGGCGAACCCAATACTATATTTGCCTCATATACTGCTGGCAAGACAGACGATTTGCAAGCCGTAGTAGATTTTCTTCTGAAAAAAGAAAAATATAACACCATATCATTAATTGGTTTCAGTTTAGGGGGA
>TARA_R100000306_G_C4382287_1_pt1 | contig 32591 bp, 23 predicted proteins | sample TARA_R100000306 | Tara Oceans TARA_R100000306 (sample SAMEA2620824) | marine metagenome | biome: marine biome (ENVO:00000447); feature: mesopelagic zone (ENVO:00000213); material: "saline water (ENVO:00002010), including plankton (ENVO:xxxxxxxx)" | depth 1000 m | reverse complement strand
TGCGCTGCTAAATAGGTTAGCTGATTAACCAGACGGGACACTAGTTCGTATGTGGACCGCTGCCTCTATCTGGCGCAGCTGTCGGATATCGTGCAGCGCCTCAATGGTATTTTCCTCGACGCTGGTCTGGTAACCACTCGGGCGTTTCTGCCGGAGCAGAAGCTTGCCGATGGCAAACTCATCGTCCGGATCATCGTTGGCAGGATAAGCGGCTTTCAGTCAGAAACGCTGACCCCGAGACAGCTGGACTGGGCAGTCCCCGCTCAACCAGGCGACCTGCTGAACCTGCGGGATATCGAACAGGGTCTCGATCAACTCAACCGACTGCAATCGAACCAGGCCACCATCCAGATGCTACCGGGTGCCTTGCCCGGCGAATCGGTGGTTCGCATCGAGAGCGTTCGATCATCGCGATATGGAGCACGGCTCTCCCTCACCGGTAACGACATAGCAGACGGCGATGATTATCGTGGGCGAGTCGACCTGCGTGCTGACGATCTTGCCGGCATCAATGATTCGCTGTCGCTCAATTTCAACCAGGCGCTGGCAGAAAGTGACACGGCGGCGTCGTATGGCTACGGTTTCGACTATGCCCTGCCCTACGGTTACTCCACCTTCAGTCTCAGTGGCAGCCGCTTCGAGTATGACAATACCGCCAACGGCGCTGTCCGCACCTTCGAAGTCAGCGGTGACAGCACGACACTGTCTGCAAACGCCAACCACACCCTGTTCAGGAACCGCAGTTTCAAGATCGACGCGAGTTTCTCGCTCAGCAGCAAGGAAAGTGAAAACTTCATTGAAGACAGTCGGATCGATGTTTCCAGCCGAAAGCTGACTGTGGCTCGGGCGGCACTCGACACCAAGCAATTTATCGGCACTGACATCACAGCATTCTACAGTGTGGCCGCCGAGCGCGGACTCGAGTGGCTGGGTGCGGACAAGGATGAACACAGCGCTTTTTCTGACAGGGCTCAGTTTCGCAAATATGCGGCATCCGCTCGAGTCAGTAAGCCGAAGTGGCAGTGGGTCTGGAGCCTGGGCACACAGGCGCAGTACAGCCCCGACCTACTGCCAACCTCCGAACAGATCATTGTTGCCAGCTCTGGCCTACTAACCGGCTTTTCGAACGTGAGCCTGGCGGGCAGCCGAGGCGTGTGGGCTCGGATCGATACCAGTAGCCCGTGGTGGGCGCTTGGTACGCCAAAGCTGCAGAGCAGCCTCAGATTCTCCTTGCTCAAGGGCTGGGTCCCACATACCAGCGATCAGGCTCAGGGATACGGTAGTGCTTCCGCCATTGGCGTTTCGGCTTCGCTCGCCTCGCCACTCGCTAGCGCTCTCAGTCTGCAGATGAGCGTGGGCAAGGTGGTTGACAGGCCAAGCCGTCGTTCAGGTGTCCAGGAGGACCAGTCCGACAGTCCTGACGCCGCGATAACGCTGAGCTACACGCTATGACCACTACAGCCTCCCGAATCAGAACATTCAGTCGAGTACGCTCAATGAAAACCGCCCCGATGCCCAATCAGCCCACCATCGACAAGCCGAAGCCGTTCTGGATGCGAGCCGTAGCTACTATGCTGATCTACGTGCTGACGCTTTCACCGCTCACGGAAGCGATGGCAGCGGTGGTGGTAGATGGCAGCGCACCAGCCTCTCAACAGGCCGGTCTGGATGTAGCTGGCAATGGAGTCCCCGTAATTCAAATTACGGCACCAACGACTGGTGGCGTCTCGATGAACCAGTTCACGCAGTTCAATATCGAGCAGCAGGGTCTGATACTCAACAACGCACAGCAGATGACGCAGACACAGCTCGGCGGGCTTATCGAAGGCAATAGCAAACTAACGGGCGGTCAGGCTGGTATTATCGTCAATCAGGTCAATGGTGGTTTGCAGTCTCAGCTCAATGGTTATGCGGAAGTTGCGGGACAACGCGCCGAAGTCATTATCGCTAACCCATCAGGCGTTACCTGCGACGGCTGTGGCTTTATCAACACCAATCGGGCCACGCTCACGACCGGACAGGTTCAGCTTGATGCTGCTGGCGGTATCGAAAGCATTCGTGTATCGCAGGGTGCTATCCGGATCAACGGACAGGGCTTGAACGCCAGTAACGTCGACAGGCTAGACCTCATGGCGCGCTCGATCGAACTCAATGCGGCTCTGCATGCTAATGAAGGTCGACTGATCGCGGGTGCTAATCAAATCGACCGCGCAAGCGAGACGGTGACACCTATCGCTGCAACGGGCGCCGCGCCGACCTTCGCACTCGACGTCTCCGCTATTGGGGGCATGTACGCTAATAGCATCTACATGATCGGTACTGAAGCCGGGCTCGGCGTCAATATGGGTGGGGAGATGGCAGCCACTGGCGGACTTACGCTATCTGCCGATGGCACGCTTAGCTTTGGTGAGACGAGCAAGACAGGCGCTGGTTTGCTGAATATTACCGGGAACACGATTGCAAACGCGGGCGAACTCACTGGTGTCGAAGGCGTAAACTTGTCGGCCCGACAGAATATTAGCTCTGGTGGAACGATTTCATCTGCCGGCGCGATCACGTTCGACGCGGGACTACGAGTTGACCAGTCCGGCGAAATGACGGCTCGAAATATTGCGGTTGATACCGCAACGCTCCACAACGCCGGAAGTATCCAGGCGGCAGATGCTCTCACTATCGAGGCGGGCACGCTCGTCAACGCCCCTTCCGGACAGCTCACCAGCGCGAACAGCATCCAAGTGAGCACAACAGATCGACTGGACAACCAGGGCACGATCAACGCGGCTTCGACGAGTTTGAGCAGTACGGCAACCAGCAACGATGGTCGCATCAGCGGAAACCAGCTCAACATGAGCACAGGCAGTCTGCGAAATGGATCGACGGGCCTCATCAGTCAGCAAGGCTCCGGCTCTGGGCAGATCGACGTAAGCGGAACACTCGACAACGATGGCAGGATAATCGGCCGCTCGCTCGCGCTGGACTCGAAAGATCTCGACAGCAGCGGCATCGTCGCGCAGCTCGAGTCTGGTGATGCTTCTCCGGGCAGTCTTCAGATCACTGTGACTGATGCAGCGCGGAACTCTGGACAACTCTATTCGGAAGGCAGTGGACTGTCGCTCAACGTTGGAGAACTGTCGAATACAGCTTCTGGTCAGGTCAATCATGTTGGCAGTGGCTCGCTCGCCATTCGCTCGACAGGAGCCATGCAAAATGCTGGCGGGATAGGCAGTGCAGATATCGCTATAACTGCCGGATCGCTAAACAACAGCGGTACAATCGCGCAGCAGTCCACCACAGCCAATGCATCCTTCGCGGCAGCCGCACAGCCCGGTTTTACAGCAACTAGCACCCCCGCTGGCACACTCCAAATCGATGCGGGCGCCCAACTCGTCAATAGCGGAGAGCTGTCGGGGAACGGCAGTAGCAGCCAGATTCAGGCCGCTGCGATCCATAACCTCGACAACGGGCTGGTACTGCAGACTGGCAGTGGACAGATAACTATCACCGGCTCTTCCAGCTTCATTAATAACGGCACAATAGCCGGCGGCGGTGATGTTCAGGCGAACCTAACAAGCAACTCCGCAAGTCTCGACAACCAGAATGGGCAGCTCATCAGTGGCGGGGCAATGGCTATCACTGCTGCCGCACTGGATAATCGGGCCGGCTCGATTGAGGTTGGTGGAGATGCAGGATTTACCACCAGTCTCATTGATAACCGCAGCGGAACAGTCGCCCTGCTCAGCAATGCTGACCAGCAGCTTACGACCGCTACCATTCTGAATCAGGGCGGCCAAATTGCAGCGAATGCAGGCTCACTGAGTATTAGCTCAACGACATTTGATAACAGCCTGAGTGGCCGTATCGATCATCTGGGCTCGGGTGTACTCACCCTGAGTGGCTCGCTCAACAATAATCAGGGTGCCGTCCAATCGAATGGCGCAGCTACGATCGATACCTCAGCGGCTGGGCTTGATAACCAGGATGGCACCATGTCTGCCCTGCAGGATCTCCGCATAGCGGCAGGCTCGCTGGATAATCGCAATGGAACACTCACCGCAGGTAACCTGCTGGATCTCAGCCTTACGGGCACGAACCGAAGCGTCACCAATACTGGCGGCACCATTCAGTCCGTCGGTGACGCAAGCCTGCGGGGTGTATCTTCCCTGAACAACACCTCCGGCGCTCTGCTCGCCAATGATTCGTTGAGTCTTCAGATGGACAGCTTCGCGCTAAGTGGGACGATCAACGGTGGTTCGGTGGCCGTCGATGCTCGCGACGCAATCAATATCCTGGCCGACCAGAGCTGGCAGACCAGCGGCAATCTTTCGCTCACCAGCGGCGGCGCGCTGACTGTTTCCGGACTGCTGCAGAGCGGGCAAGCGTTGGCGCTTATGGGGAGCGCGCTCACTGTGGATGCCACTGGCTCAGTCATTGGCGGCTCCAACGCCGATATCAACATCGCCGGTGCGGTTGTTAACCACAATCGGATCAGCGCCACTGATAGCCTCACGTTGAATGCCGGTTCGGTCAATAACAAGGCGAATATTGGCGGACGGGATGCGCTCATTAACACTGACTCTCTGGTGAACCACGGCTTGGTCTTCGGCCTTGATTCACTGACGGTGCAGGCTCGCAGTATTCGTAATGCGGCGGATGATATGAGCGCGCAGCACACGAATAGCGGGACGCTGTTCAGTTTTGGTGATATGACGCTTGAGGGGCGCAGTGCTGGGTCACGCGCTCAGGAAATCGTCAACGAGCGGGGTGAGATTCGGGCTGAGGGCGACTTGGCTTTGAGTACTGACTATCTCGGCAATCTGGGACATTGGGCTCAGGGTGAGACAACTACAGTTACTGATGAGCCCATTTACGACCTTAATGAATTTTGTTGGGACTCGCCAAAAGATTGTCATCAAGTGCTTGGCGAAAACGTGCGAACGACGAAAACCACAGTAACCCGTGAAGTACTCTCGCTTGGATGGCACGGCGCCGCCTCGATTTCCGCCGCGGGCAATCTGTACGGCCATACTACGACCCTCGTCAATGACTTCAGCTATATCGGCGGTAATGAGTCTGTTGTTCTTACTGGCACAAGCGCTATCAACCGAGCTGGTGATTCTGAATATGATCTCTCGACGCTGATTCATAGCCGCTTCTGGAAAAATAAGGAAGATTGGACTGGCGACAAAGAACGGTCGAACCAGGACGGAGGCGAACAAACCGTCCAAAGTACCGCTACTCAAACGCTTGCAGGAGCGACTATCGAGTCACTTGGTCGGGTTGATTTGAGCTTTGGCGATAAAATCGACAATGGTACAGTCAGTCCCTATATCAGCTCCCCCACGCAGTCCCTGCCAACCCTTCAGATGCCTGCTTCACCGGCAAACTCGAGTGCCACAGCACCCCAGGTCGCGTCAACTACTGCAGCAGGGCCCTTGTCAGCCCCTGATCGAACGGGCTTCGTGGGCAGCACCCTACCCCAGCTCGATCTTGATCGTCTGAGAATCGATCCGCTGCAAAACAATTTTCAGCTGCCTACAGGTCCTGGTCTATTCCAGATCAACACAAACCCGAATCACCCGTACCTCGTCGAAACCAACCCGCTGCTAACCGACAGTCGTGCGTTTCTGAGCTCCAGTTATCTACTCGATCGGCTCGACTGGGACGCCTCCACCGAGATGCGTCGCATTGGTGATGGGTTCTATGAACAGAACCTGATCGAACGAAGCCTTCAGGCAGCTACAGGCAGTCGATATATCGACGGAGTAGGTGGCACCGATCTCATGCGTCAGCTGATGGACAACGCGACTGTGGCGTATGAGGACCTTGAGCTGTCGCCTGGTGTCGCGCTCACCGCAGCGCAGGTGAACCGGCTCACGCGCAGCATGGTCTGGATGGAAACTCGTGTAATAGATGGCGAGACTGTTCTGGTACCGGTGGTGTACTTGGCTGCCGACCGTGAGTTGGCCTACAAGAATGGTTCATTGATAGCCGGTGGCGACATTGCGCTGACTGGCGATTCAGATGTCGTGAATGAGGGCGTCCTGCGCGCGCAGAATACCCTCACTATCAAAAGCGATCTCGGTGGGTTTCAGAACAGACAAGGCCGGGTCACGGCTGGAGGCGCGCTCTCAGTAGACGTACGCAAGGACCTGCTGAACGAAAGTGGCGCTATCAGCGGAGAGACAGTCCGGCTCGAAGCCGGAGGCGACATCCGCAATACCACCCTGCATGAGCAGATCGCCAGCTCGAATGGCAAAAGCAGTGTCGTGATCAGCGCCTCTGGTGAACAGAGCATCATCACAGCCCGTGACACCTTGTACGCGAACGCTGGCGGCAACATTATCGATCAGGCTGGCGTCTTCGAAGCCGACGGCAGCATGGCGCTTCTGGCCGATGGGGATATCCGTTTCGAGTCGGTCGAAACAGCGACCGGTCTGTCTTTCGCTGACAAGAATTCCCGTCAATCCGCTTTCACAACGAAGCAGAAGGTTGGCCGGGTTACGGCGGGCGAGAACCTGATACTTCAGTCCAAAGGCGATATGCGCTTCGAAGGTACGCAGCTGAGTGCCGGAAACGATGCGCTGCTCAAATCAGGCGGCGATATCGAGATGCTGGCCGTTGCCGAAACTGATGACAGAGATTTCTACGCTCGTAGCGATCGCTCAATCATGGGCTCGCGCACGACCACCGAGAGCAGCTCTTCCTCTGTTGAGCATCGCAGCGCCAATCTGACTACTGGCGGCAACCTCGCGTTGAGTTCCGAAGGCGATATCACGCTGTTCGGCTCACAGATCGAGACCGCAGGCTCGGCGTCCGTGGATGCAGCAGGACGAATCGATATGACCGCAGCGGTCGATTCCCACAGTGCCAGCTTCAGTAAGTCTGAAGAGAACGTCGCACGTGAGAAGCAACAGTCGAAGGGTTCCTACGACGAAACGGCTGTCCGTGCTGGTGTCTTCAGCGGCGGTGATCTCAGCCTGGACGGTCAGCATGTTTCGCTGATCGGCAGCGACCTGGCCAGCAGTGGTACCTTGCAGATTGGGGAGCAGACCGTGCTGCGTGATGGCGACCAATATACCGCGACAGACGGCAGCTCGGTGGAGACGTTGACGGTAGGCGCGGTTGGCCTGCGCAACGAAAGCTGGTCAGAGAAATCCCGCGAGTACAAGGGCGTGGTCAAGGAACTCGCAACGGGCCTTGCAATAACTGCAGCGCTGCTTGTGCCTGGCATCGAAGTGCCTGCCGTTGAACTGGCCAGCGCCTCATCAGTTCGTGAAGAGTCACTGACGCATCAAGGCTCGACTGTTTCCGGCGAGAACGTGCTCATCACCACGGGTGGCACAACCCGAATAGAAGGTTCGCAGATCGATGCGACCGAGCAGCTCCAAGTCGACGCAGGCAGCATTGAAATCGATGCCGTCGCCGATACTCATACCCTCACGACAAGCGAGCGCAGTGAAACTATCGCCACGCTGGGCTTTGACGTGGGCCGTGATCAAATTCAGGTCGGTGGCATCCAGAAGACGAAGACGAGCGAGACACACTCTGAAGCCTCAACCACCTGGGCTGGCAGTAGCCTGTCTGGCGGCAATGTCTCGCTCCGTGCTGACGAGTCAGTCATTGTCCTGGCGTCTGACATCGCCGCAGCCAATGATGCCGATATCAACGCCGGCACTACGCTGCTCATCGGTGGACGCGAAGATACCCACGTCGTCAGCGATACCAGCACGATTGAGACCACCACGCTGGCAGCGGCGGTCAAGAACGCCTATGTCGACACAGCCTATGCCATTCAGGCTGCGAACGACGCTCGCAAGGCTGTCAGTGATGCGGAGAATGCACTCAGCGAAGCACGTGACAAGGCGAAACGCGGTGAGCTGGCCAGCGATGATCTGAAGTACTTCGAGGCCAATCTGGCGGCCGCTACGGCCAATCTTGCGCAGGCGGCAATTGCCGTCGCGGGGGCTGGCGCGACTGCTGCGGCTTCGACACCTACAGGCGGCTTCTATGCCACCGCCACACTCGATCGCCAAAGCACCACCAGCGAATCCCAGTCAGATCAGAGCGTCTTTGCCGGCAGCAACATCAGCGCTGGTGGTTCAGCCAGTCTGACCAGTGGCGAAGCGATCCGTATCGAAGGCTCGAACGTCAACATCGCCGAAAATCTGCAGCTGGACAGCGCGATGATCGACATTGTCGCTGGACGCAATACCAGCAGTGACAGTTCGAGCACGAGACAGAACTCGCAAAGCGTGACGGCCAGCTATGGCAGCCAGGGCAGCGGCAGCTTCCAGACCGGCTCACGCACCAGTTCGTCCGATGGCCAGTCACTTACCCACACCAACAGCAACATCAGAGCCGGATCGCTGAATTCGACCAGCGATGCCCTGACCATTCACGGTGCGTCCGTCGTCGCCGATGCGGTGACGATCGACACGGGCATCCTCGATATTCGAAGTGTGCAGGACACCGCCAGCAGTTCAGGCAAGACCCGTGGCGGCACGGTCGGCGCTGGCTTCTCCGGTGGTGCGCTGAGTTCAGTCTCGGCTAGCTCAGAGAAGTCGGACAGTTCCAGCGAACGCGCCTGGACCAGTCAACAGACCCAGTTAGTGGGCACAGACTCGATCACCATCAACGCCAAAGACACTACACTGGATGGCGCTGTCGTCGCCAACGCTTCAATCGCCGACGACGGCACACTCACCGACAAGGGCGGTCTGAAGCTCACCACAGAAACACTGGTGGTGGATGACTTGTTGGATACCGAGACCGCCGATACACGCGGCATCAATACAGGCGTCACCTTCAACGTCAGCGGCCAGGATGGCCCTTCCCTCCCCGGCCTGATGGATACCGGCAGCACCACCATTGGTGGCTTCGTCAGCGGCCATGAGCGTGAGCAGCAGACCCGCGCCACGATTGGTGGTGGCGTATTGGTCGTCGGGGGTGTTGAGCAGACTGCGGGGAATAGCACGGTGGCAGTGAATCGTGATCTGACGCAAAGCCAGGTGGTGACGGTGGATCGTGAGACCGGTGGCCTGGATGCGTCGGTGACGGTGGATCATCGGCTGTTAACCGAGGCCGGTCGAACCCAAATCGCCAATCAGTTTGAAGACAGCTATGAACATGCGCAGGACGTCGGCGCAGCCGCTATTGAAGTCAGCACAACTGATGACAGCAATCCGCTGCAGCTCTTCGGCACCATTCACGACAACGCCATCAGTACGCAGGTCAAGCAGCATCTACGACGATCAGATCCCGGCTTGTTAGCCCGACTGAACGCAGGCGGTGAAGACGCCCTACTCGCCCAGGCGGAGATCAACGCACTGGCACAGGCAAAGTTCGGTCTGGAACCAGGTAAAACCTTGTTCTACGACGGCGAGGCGACAACCGGTGCCGTGGCCGATCAGTCAGGCCCTCTTGGCGACCGTGACGTTCGTGGCTTTACCATCAGTGATCGCTCCCGTGACGACTTCGGCACCATCGGTATCGACGTCAATGCTGGCAGTCTCGATGACCTGATCAGAACTGGCGGCCATGAAGTCATCGAGACCGCCGTGCTCGGCGGTGCGCACAGTTTATTTGCGTCGAACAGCCATCAGGCCAAGGAAGCACGCGCTAACAATTTCGGTGAGCGCCTGTCGATGCGCCTTGGTGAAGCTTCTTCCAGCGCAGGTCTTCAGGGCGCAGACAGCGGCTGGACGGTAGCCGGCGATACCACAACCCGGCGCCAGGGGCTCGGAAACAATGACACCGTACGAGCCGGTACGGCTCAGGCCGACACCATCGGTGCCAATCAGGTGGAGTATCGACAATTTATCAAGCCGGAAGCGCAACTGCTTGATGCAGCCAGGAACCGGATCACCTCGGCCTCAGGTCTCACGGCACAGCAGCGTGACACTGCACTGGTGCAACTGAATGCTATTGCCTGCGCCGCTGTCAAATGCGCAGAAGGTGTTGCCCGTGGTGCGCCGAATTACCAAAACTTGAGGAACCTGCAGACATTTGGCGAACGCCTTGAGGCAGAGCAAGGTGCCACCATTGCTGGCACCCTGACTGAACTTGGACTCGAGACAACATACAGCGAACGACACGGCCGCTCGACGACTACCGGAGAACGCTTCGGGTATACATTTGGCGATTCAGCTAACGACTTGGCCTCACGGAATGAGGAGGGTGTAGGTCGCGTTGGCCAGAGTCTGGCCGTAGTCGGTGGTGCTACTGAAGTTGCTGGCGGCGGCCTTCTTGCTGCAGTGACGTGTACCAATCCCATAACCTGCGCTGGAGGCATTGCTGGCGGGGCTCTACTAGCAGCTGATGGACTCGCGACGGCTACTCGTGCAAGGGCCGAGTTTAATGCACTATTTCAGTTCAAGAGTGATAGCACTGTACTGGATTCATTCAGTGCAGAGACCCATCCCGGGACGTATCTGCCCTGGCTCGACGTAGGTGGCGATATCGGACTGAGCGCTGTGCCTGCGCTGGCAGGTGGCGCGGCTGCGAAGCTGGTTCGGAACGCCGATGAGCTGAAGGGCGCGCCCTATCGTGCTAACGAATCGACTGCAAGCACTCAGAATCGCATCCAGAATGGACCGCCTGGCTCCGAGTACGCCGATTTGAGAATGGCTACCGATGGGGAGATGATTGGGCAGGGACAGCCGAGCTCCACTAAAGTGGTTGAGAGAGTAGAAGCTGTTGTTCCAGACACTTCCTCTGCTGTCCGGCTGCTTGTCGAAGCGAATATCGCTGAGAGCAAAGTGGGGACAAAGTCTTCCAAGTTTGCGGGCTATTTCAAAGCTGAAGGTCGTGTTCAGGAAGAGTTTGAAATATGGCCACCTAACCGAGGCGCATACGGTCCTATAGAGAAAATGACCATCCAGCCCGGCGAATTTCTAGATCGGTATGGCTTTCCGGGGGGAACCTTCGTTTCGCCCGCGAAATCAACGCTGAAAGCTGATAACCCAGCTTTTGAAACTCGTGCCTTACCATCATATAAACAAAACGATCCTTACAACGTATATGAAGTTCTAAAACCAATCGAAAATGCTCCACGGAGTAAAATTTTGCCATGGTTTGGTCAGCCCGGCCAGGGAGTACAGTTCGATCTCCCTCATTCAGTGAAGTGGTATATTGAGAATGGTTATGTGAAGCAGACAGGAGGGGGTAGTGAAAAAGTCCGAGCTGGCCAGTAAGTTAGAGAAGAGAGGCGTGCCAAACCGCTCATACAGCTTAGATGGACTGAAAGATGGCGAATGTCTTTGCGTTGTTGAGGAAAATGGCGTCTGGAAAGTCGTTCATAACAGCAGAGGGAAAATCACCGATTCGACAAAGTGCGTATCCGAAGAGGCCGCTTACGATGAAATCTATAAGCAGATTGCTGATGCTTACGGTTGGTAGGTGCGCTGAGGCCTGATGCATGCGGGCCGTTTAGTTGGTACGAACACAGCAACCAGTTTGAGGCTAGTCGCATGGCCGACGGACTCTTCGCCTCTTCGTGCTTCCAGCTTAAGCCTATACATAAGGGTTTGAAGCGTAATTCCATATTCATCCCCGTGGTGGAGTGGCCTAATGATCCTGTACACGCGTCTCAGTCGAGGCGCACTCTCTAGACGAGGCCCTGAATTTGTTGGAGCAAAAATACGGCGTTGGAAACGTTTTTGCTTTGCACAATGAGGACGATGCTAAAAAGGCGCGGTACCGTTAGTTTGCCTTCAATGCTGTGGTGGGCCTAGTCCGCAGATCAGTAGCTGCGAATTGCGCTGTCTCAGCTTTTGACCACTAAACTACGCTTGATCTCATGAAGCTCTCACGCCATACAGCAAAGTTTGTGCAACTCGATGTGTATTGATCTTGGGCCCGTTGCTGCACAGGTAGGCAGAGTTCTCTCCGAGCGCGCTGTTATCTGCGGGCAAGGATGTGCTCGTGAAATTCGCCGAGCTTGGCGGTGATTTAAAGGCTTAAGCTGCGCTCTGAATTTCGTGCTACGGCCCCGCTCGACCACCAAGCACGATCAGCGAATCCCAATCAACTCAGACCGTTTTGCCGGAGGCGGCACGGTCGGTGCTGGCTTTGCAGGCGGCACGGTCAGTTCTGTCTCAGCCAGCTCGGAGAAGTCGGACAGTTCCAGCGAGCGCGCCTGGACGAATCAGTAAACCCAGCTGATCGGCACCAACTCGATCACCATCAACGCCAAAGACACCACGCTGATTGGCGCTATCGTCGCCAATGCATCAATCGCAGACGATGGCACACTCATCGACAAAGGCGGTCTGAAACTCACCACAAAAACACTCGTAGTAGGCGACCTCCTGGATACCGAGACCGCCGACTCTCGCGGCATAAACACCGGCGTCACCTTCAACGTCAGCGGCCAGGACGGCCCTTCCCTGCCGGGCTTGATGGACACCGGCAGCACGACCATTGGTGGCTTCGTCAGCGGTCATGAGCGAGAGCAGCAGACCCGTGCCACGATCGGTGGCGGCTCATTGGTCGTCGGTGGTGTCGAGCAGACTGCCGAGAACAGCACTGTGGTTGCCAACAGTTCTGCGTTTGAGCAACGCGTTGAGGCCTTTTCATATCCCCATTCTGTCAGCCTTCAGAGTCTTGAGGTGCGTCCAGCTCAATTGTCTCCGCAGTGCAGAGACAATTCCTTCGGCATAGTCTGCCCTGCGCGCGCCAAGGATTTCCTGTTGAATGCGTTGCCCGATCTGCCAGTACAACGTGGTGAACTCAGTGTTGACAGTGCTAGCGGCACGAGCTCTCGTGCTGTCAACGCTGGCAGTCTTGATCACCCGACAAGACCGGCGGCCATGAAGGCTAGATGCCGTGTGGCTCGTTAGCTTTGGCGATGAGTTTTGACGCCGCCAAGAGGCCGCTCAAGCACGCCTTTGACGCCCAAACCAACGTTGCGAATCATTGAGAGTCTCCTAAGCTGACCGGAGCGGCGAGGGATGAACGCTCGCCAGACTTTTGGTCTCGATAATCCATCAGGAGATGAATCATGAAAACCTCGCTAGCGATTCTCCCAGTGCTGTTTCTCGCCGCTTGTGCATCCAGCCCATATAAATATTATGTTGAACCCACCCCACTAGAAGCGAACAAGACAAAATATGAATTGCGCAATCTGGAAGTGAACCTGCGGCTCGGTGACGGTGCCAAGCCCGGTGATGAATCGTTCGCCACGCAGGCCCAGTTAAGGGACGAGTTCGAGAAAAGCCTCCGAAATCACATGAAGTCGAAGAACATATTGGCCACCGACAATAGTGACAACATCCACGTCGATGTCTCCATCGACTACCTTCGAAGATTCAATATCGGCGGCGGCTCGTTGAACAAGCCGGAGCTTGCTCACACCGTGACAATCTCCAGGGACGGTGAGAAGCTCGCTTCATTCTCTCAATCCGGGTACACCACAAAATACGGCTATCTCGACGATGCCGCTGTCAATTTTGAAATAGCCGCATTCTCCTGGGACGCAGAGGACGAACCAAAAGACGTCGAACTGGTGTCGGAAATTATAGTGAAAGACCTCGCAAAAGTGGGTTCATAACTCACATGACGAATACCATGGAGGCACGAGCACCCACCAGCTTTGCTTGCCGGCTCGGCTTACAAAGGTGCGCCTCCTTTTCAACACTTGCAAACAACATCCCTACATAACGTAACGCCCTCTGAGTCCGGCATGGGGCACAATGCGCACGACTATTTTTCCTTGACGCCACTCTCCGGACATCCCACATGATTCACGACGATTTCTCCCGCGATGCCACTCACGCGACGCGGAATTTCCGACGCTTGCCCCTGCAGTTGGCAATAGCTTCTGCAATGACTGTTGCACTGACGGCATGTGGTGGCGGTAGTGGTGGCGGCGGCAATGAGTCAGTGGATTCGTCGGGGGCCTCGGCTACCAATACAAGCAGTAGAGTAGCGTCGTTCCGTAGATTTCTGGACGCTAATGACATTGCCGAAGACACCTTCGAAATTGACTACGGTCCTACGGGGCTCGTGACGGGTATTACCCTCCAGGAAGTCGACGACGGCGAACCCGACACGGCTAACTTCTATACCAGCAGTGAGAACGCCACGAGAAGAACTGAACTCAGCTATGATGCCGACAACAGACTCAGCTATTCGCTCGCAACATCGACAGACGCTAATGGTACCGAAACCGACGAAACGACCTGGACCTATGAAAACGGTTTGCTGAAAACGGTAACTGAGACTTGGGTATCCGGTTCTGATTCAGGCTGGGGGAATCAGGAACTTTCCTACACCGAGGGACGGCTCACGAGCTATGTCGATTCGGCTGATCCAGATGATACGCAGTTTGATATCACCTACACCGTTCGATATGACGCGGAAGGTAAAGTCTCGGCCTTGGAAACCTTTTTCCTCGGCGCAGTTGACGAGCAGCACGTGTTCACATGGCGAACAGATAACCAGCTCGAACTTGTCAGCTCTACCGAAGGTTCAAGCAGCGCCACCCTGGAACTCTCATACGACAACGCCGGCCAATTACAGTTCACGCGTCACACGCGGTCGGATCCTTCGGGCAGAGCCGCTCAATTTGGCGAGCACCCTACAGACGAAAACTACACCCTGCATCGCATTTATGACGAGCGAGGTCGAGTGGTCCAACTCAATATCGATAGTCTCTCTGACGGCTCGATCGATGGCACAGTGGTGTTCGAATGGGAGGATGGCGCCTGCCTGCCTTTCTACGAGCTGATGCCGCACGACCTGCCGGGCTATGTAAGGAGCGCGGATGTGCCGTATGAGCCAGGTAGCGGGATTTCCAAGTACCCCTACTGCTCGGACAAGTAGGCCGCAGGGTACTGAAGCAATTTCTTAATGGGCCGATAGATGCCCCGGAGGCACCAAGCCTCCAGGGCATTCACCAGCGCTCGAGGTTCAGCAAGTCTGACCAGTGACGATTGAAGTTCGCACCGAAGTTTCATGCCTTAACGTCGCAGAGAACCTGCAGCCCGCCAGCTGATACCCATCGCGTCGGTGACGATGACTCATCGATGATTGACCAAGAAGGATTGGAGCACAATCTTTCATCCTTGTTCTTTCAGAACGAACCTCAACACTTGGCTATTCCACGCACATGCTGCTTTAATGGGGCTCGGTATTTTACCGACTAGTTGCCTCGTTCGACGTAAACAATGACTGGATAACTTGCCAATGAGTCAGATTGTTCGTCACTGCAAACCGAAGATGATAAGTGCCTGCCTCACGCTATCCTTGTGTTTGCAAAGCGTGGCTGGTGCTTGGGCTGAGTCGAAAGTGGTGAATATTGGCGTCGGGGACTGGCCACCATTTATCGATGAGAAGCGGCCTCATAATGGCTCTATCGCGCATCTGATAAGTGAAGTATTCGCCGAGGCAGGCTATACAGTCAAATACCATTTCAGGCCGTGGAATCGCGCTTATCAGGAAGCTGCAACCGGCCAACGTGATGCCACAGCAGTATGGATGCATGAGCCAGAGCGGGAGAAAGACTTCCACTACAGCGAGCCTGTATTGCAGGAGGAGTTCGTTTTCTTTCATCGGACAGATCATCCATTCGACTGGAAAAACCTCGATGACCTCGCCGGCATGCATTTGGGAGGTGGCTTCGGTTACAGCTACGGTGCTGAGTTCGACGAAGCGTTAAAGCAAGGCGTATTCCAGCAAGAGCGCGTGGCCACTCACAAACAGAATTTTCAGCGACTTCTGTTGAGTCGCATCGACCTCGTTCCCGAAGAAATCCATGTTGGTTACAACAGCTTGCGCCGTGATCTACGTCCCGAGCAGACGAAAAAAATAACACATCACCCGAAGCCGTTTCTGAAAAACCAGAGTTATGTGCTATTTCCTCGGGCTAGCCCAGAAAGTTTGAAATTGATGAAGCTGTTCAATGAACATCTGCGAAAATTCAGAAAGAGCGGTCGTTACCGCTCTTTCTTTGAAAAGTTCGAAGCTGGTCTCTACGACAGCCCGAAGTAATCGCGTTACTTGAACCAGGCATCCTGCCAGTGCGAGCCCGTGCCCGGCGTATACTGGTGAGCCTTTATCGTACACCAGCCGCTATAGGGAAATGGTTTGCAGGTGTAAACGTCGCCATCGCTGCCAAGCACTTTCGTACCTGCCGTGTAGCCTGATATCCCATCTGGATAAACATGGTCGTAGTGACCGCTGCCGCCATTGTCGCCACCGCCGTTACCACCGCCGTTACCACCATCGCCGCCGTCACCGCCGCCATCGTCAGCCTTGTCGATCGTGATCTCGACCCGACGAATAGAGGAGTCGGCCGGTGCGTAGATCTCATTCTTGCCATTGGCGATCTCGAAGCTGCCATCCGCTCGTAGCCGCCCTGCCCTGATCACGTCGGACTCGGCGTTGATCTTTTGGGCCAGTGCCGCTGGCCAGGCAAATTGCCCACCTTCGGCCATGCTGTTGATCGGTAGCCTGACTTCCTGACCAGTATTTTCGCCCTGCCCATCGAAAACCCTGGCCCGCACGAGGTCCCCAACCGCCAGAGACATCAAAGGATTGATATCGCCCACATCGAGCCAGCTCACACCAGGCTCGCCACCGCCGTCTCCACCACCGTTATCTCCACCGCCGCCATTGCCAGCCAGGTTCACATCGATGACGTTGTAGAAGGCATTCGTGGTATCGCCGATGTCCCAGACCGCCAGGATGACATGATAACCGTTGCGGTCGGGCACATTACAGTTATGGTTGACCTGCTTGGGTGGCTGCTGCTGATTGCCCGATACGCTACAGAATGGCTGCAGATCGAAAGACTGCCGGCTCAGCGCCGCATTGACGTTCCAGCCCGGCTTGGTGATGAAATAGCGCCAGTTGGAGGTACTGTGATTGGCAGTAAAGGTCCAGCTGAAGGTGTTCTGGCCAGGTCTCATGCTCTGCTTGGACCAGCGGTTGGCAGACTGCGCATCCAACGGTGAAAACTGTGCCAGTCCCGCGCTGGCAATCTTGCCGTCAGCCGGTCCGGATTGTGGGAAGCCCTTCGGTGCTTCCAGACTCTGTGGTTCCCAGATGATCGCGCCGCAATTTGTGTTATCACCAAGTTTGCAGGCGTAGTTTCGGCTCGTCGGGCTGGTTACGTAGCCGTGTGCAAGAACCTGTTGAGCGATACCGAGAAGAGGCACAGCAGTGGCGAAAGCCAGGGCTGTGAGTCGTGTTGTTGAAGTCATGGCGTCAAATTCCGTCTGGACTCGAATGAAGTCCTTATTGGAACAGCTTAGGGCCGGTGACTACCATGAGACCAAAGATCGAAATTTCAGGGGCTCTATCAATCCTTTGGCCTAGTACTCTGCTGGCAACAGCTCCTCCAGTACCTTGAACAGCTCATCACGTCGAATGGGCTTGGTGAGATGAGCAACCATCCCGGCGGCGAGGCTCTTCTGAATATCGCCAATTTCAGCATAGGCTGTCATTGCGATGATGGGGATTGTGGCCAGTCTGCCACCACGTGCATGAATCTGTCTAGACGCAGTCAGCCCGTCCATCACAGGCATCTGGACATCCATGAGAATGACATCGTAAGTATTCACCTCGGCCAGTGCCAGCGCTTCGAGACCATTGCTACAGGTATCGACCGAGAATCCAGCAAGCCGCAGAAACTCCATACCGATTTCGCGGTTGGCGGCGTTGTCGTCCACGAGCAGCACGCATCGGCCATCGAACGGCCTCTGCAGCTTGCGCCCACTCGGTGCCATCTCTGGCTCTGCCTGTTGCACGGCCGTTGCCACGCCTACACTGAACAAATGTCGAATGGCTGCGGACAGCTCGGGCAAATGCACAGGCTTGGCGATCACGTGATCGAAAGCCTCGGCAGCGTTCTGCCTGTGCATGCTGGTCAGGGCCCAGATCTGCGGCACCGACCGCCCCTGCTTCTTCAAGTTGTTCGCGAGACGACTGGCCGTCCTGTCGTCGGCCTGACCATCAAGAAACTGGTCGATGATGATCAGGTCAACCGGCTCACCATCTGACTCCAGACGCGTCAAGGCTGCTTCGGCCTCTTCTGCATCATATGCGCAGATGATGCTGCCAAAGTAATCCAGCGACTGCAGTTGCTCACGCAGGACGGTTGCGGCTGTAACGTTGTCATCCACAATGAGCAAGCTTTTAGGCACTCCGGATTCGACTCCCTGAATATCGAGCCCTTCGGCAATCTTTGGTCGCGGGTCCGCAAACGGAAGTCTCACTGTAAAACTGAAGGTTGAGCCCTGCCCCGGCTCACTCTGGACACGAATTTCACCCCCCATCGCTACGGCGAAATGCTTACAGATGGACAGTCCCAGACCGGTACCGCCGAACTTTCTCGTGATGGAATTGTCGGCCTGGCTGAATGGCAGAAAAATTCTGTCGATCTGATCGCTGGTCAAGCCGACGCCAGTATCGGTGACAGCGATGGTGATGGCTTCCGCATCCGACTGATCACGCTCAGCCTTGAGCACGATTTCACCAACTTCGGTGAACTTCACCGCATTGCTCAGTAGATTGTTCAGCACTTGCCGAAGCCGCGTCGGGTCGCCCACGACGAGCCTCGGCAGACTCGGTGAGGCGGCCACTATCAGCTCGACCCCCTTCTGCTGGGCGAGCATCTGAATACCGTCAGCGCTATTGGCGAGCAGTTCAGTAAGATCGAATGGAATGGCTTCGAGTTCAATCTCGCCGGTCTCGATCTTGCTGACGTCAAGGATATCGTTAATGATCGTGAGCAGAAGCTCGCCGGAGGTTCGGGCCGTGTCCAGCAGCCTACGCTGACGTTTGTCGAGCCGCTCGTCACTGAGTAGCGAAATGAAACCTAGCAAAGCGTTCATCGGGGTGCGTATTTCATGGCTCATATGGGCGAGAAAAAGCGTTTTGGTTTCGCTATGAGCAATGGCCTGATCACGCGCCACCTTCAGTTCGCTGGTGCGCTGCTGTACCTGCGCCTCAAGATCCTCGGTAAGCGAAGTCAGTTCCTGATTTGCCACATAGAGCTCGCGGCTCTTGGATTCGAGCAGCGCTTCGGCCTGTTCCCTTGCCGCTTGCTCACGTTCGTAACGCCTCCTTAAGCGGCGGAGCTCCTCCTGATGCTGCTCGGACATGCGAACTCAGACTCGCCGAAGCCTGAACAGCACAGAACTGGCACCATATGTACTGTGATCTTCCCGGCTGATGTCGAACTGCTCGCCATAATGCATCATGGTGCCCTGGATGAGCCCATGGGCAAGATCAGCAAGTTTTCTCACGGACTGATAGTGCAGTTCGAATGTATCTTCATTGAGCTGCGAATAGGAAAATTTCGGCAGCTCTGCATCAGGGTAAAGCTTCATGACCTCTACATGAATATGATCATCGATTCGCTTGAGGAATGAGAATGTATTTGGACACTCGTCAAAAAAACCCTTGAACTTGACTGCGAAGGCCGCGGCCAAATGCTGACCGAAATCGAAGACAAGCTGTGACTCTGCCAGTCCCGTCCTATTACTGAGTGCCCCAACAAGCCTCACGAGTTCATCAGCCTCATAGGTTCCGACAGCTGTATAAACCCCACCTGACGCGAGCGGTGTCCGGTCGAAAACATCGTCCATCATCGCCTCACCGAAGCGCAGGTCGACCATGTTCATGAACTCTCTGAATACGATACCTTTCATGGCACCCGTCACCTAAGAAGAGTTGAATGCTCAGTATAACCTACCTCGCAGGAATGCGGCGCCTGTCACGGAAGGTCTAAAGCAGGCGCCAGCGATGCATAATACGCAGCCAGGCTCTGCATCTGCGCTTTATCGAGGTGGGGCACCACTTCATGCATGAGCCTCGCGCGTTCGGATCCACCGCGGCTATCCGATTTAAACAGTTCCAGTTGACGCAGGATGTAGCCTTCGTGCTGGCCGGCCAGTGCCGGAAATAGCTCAGATCGTTCGACAGGATATGGCCCATGGCATGCGTTGCAGGCGGGTACATCACGGTGCTCGGACTCACCTGCGGCAATCTTCGCGCCAGCGGCGATCAGGTCCGCTGACCTGTCCACGCCTTCTGTCGGCGGCACTGCAGGAGCAGTCCGCCCTGATATCTTGCCGACTACTTCTGCCAGTGTATCGATCTCCTCGTCAGACAGTAGCGAGGCAACTTGCTGCATGATTCCGCTGTGCCGCTCGCCGCTGCGATACGCCAGCAGGGACGCCTTGATATAGGCCTCGTTGAGCAGATCGAGCCTCGGGACATAGCTCGCCTCTACACCTAGTCCTACAGGCCCATGACAGACCTGGCAGCGCTGCCGGTACGTCTGTAAAGACGCCAGGTCTGTCTGCTGCGTTGCTTCCTGCGTCAGCATGGCATCATAGGCAGCCGCGTCCATCTCCGTTACGCGGTTCAGAAAGGCGACTACGGGCCATACCTCATCGCTACGTTCCAGGGTCGGCCAGGCGGGCATACCGCTCATCTTCACACCATTTTTGACAATCCAGAACAGCTCAGCCGGATTCCAGTTCTCCACGGCTGACTGGATCGGCGGTGGCATGGGCACCATATGCTGAACCGTCGGGCTGGACGCCTGCCCCGGCACGCCATGACACATCACGCAGGCGCTATCGTAATGCCCAGCACCAAGCTGCACGAGCCCTTCATCAGTCAAGTCGGGCACGGTATCAACAGAGGGGGCGCGCAGATCCACGGAATTGCGATAGGTTGTGTGCAAAATCCAGTATACCCCTGGAAGATGGCCTTGCCGTGCCGAAACATTGAAGAGCCCCAAGCCAACGACGGCACCCGCAGCTATCAGTGCCAGCAGGATCAGGCAGAGCGTGAATACGACATATCGCTTCATGAAAAGACCTCGGCTTTCAGCGACCGGCGCAGCAACACCAGGGCGCCAAGAATATAAATGGGCGTGCCGATTGCGAGCATGATCATGCCACCCATCTGTTGATCCTGCAGAGCCATTGCGCTCGATGCGGCCAGGCTCTCAACCGCCGCATCATGCAGATAGAGCGCTCGTGGACTCAATATCAGCAAGGCGCCAAGCATGGTCATGTGCATGGAGGTCAACAGCAGGCCACCAACACCGGCCATAGCCTGCCCCGGCTGCAGCACCGAGCCCCAGATAAGTATGCCGGCGCCTAGAAACATGCTTTGCTCCAGCAGATAGACCAGCATCGAATGCGCCGCTGCTGCATGCAGGTCAGGCAAATGCCATCCCCACACGACGAGGAATTCGATCAGCGTAGCCAGCAACGGAGACAGGGCTACGCTACAGAGCAGGCTGGGGAACATAAAGACGAGCAAAGGCGAGACGAGCGTGACCAGTATGATGTGCTGCAGCATATGATGGCTGAACGGTGCCGGCGAAGGTAGCCACGTCAGCGCCAGGAGCCAGAGCAGCATCAGCAAGGCCAGCGCGATGCTACCGTATAGTTTATTGCCCAACTGACGCTTCACAGGCAGGTCTTCATGAACAGCGCTGGTAGCGCGACATATACCACGCCGATGAAGGCGACGATGCCAAGCATGAAGGCTGCGTGTCCCAGAAATTCATGTCGGTCTTCCTCGAAGGCCAGGCCATGGCTGTAGTCGAAGTCATCGAGGAAATCCCACTGTTTCCACGCTCGCCAGCCCGTGACGCCGATACCGACTAGCGCGATGACAGTCACTACTGCGATGACGATACGCAGGATCTGCAGCCAATCGGCGTTGCCGCCCAACTTGGCGCAGACCATTGCTGTGAGCCCATAGCAGACCAGGAAATGCAGAATCCAGATCAGAGGACCCAAGGTGATCAACCACAAACTATCGCTTTCCTCGGCAAAGGTCTTGCGCTCCTCGTCCTCGCGAAGTGGCGCCTCGTCAGCGGATTTGGCGACTTCAGTCTTGCGCTCGACCATTACACCAACCTCGGCAATACGCCCAGCGTGAGTACGGTGACGGCCGTGATCACGCAGAGGAAGTGCCAGAACAGGCAAACGTTCACCAGAATCGCATCATAGCGCGGCGTCAGTTTGCCAAAGAGCGAAGCGGCCAGCGTGTAGCCCTGCATCAAGAGCCCCACGCCAATGTGGAAGGTGGTCCAGACCATCAGTGCCCATACGGTTGCGGGATAGACATGACTGGTAGGTTCCAGTTCGCGACTGCTTACCGCCAAAATCAGACTTGCGCCTGCGACTATTGTGAGGCCGGTGGAAGCGATCAACGACATGCGTGCGCGTCCTACATGGTCGTGTCGGTTCCAGTGCCTGGCCAACAGCATCAGTGCCCAGGCCGTACCAACGGCGAGCGCAGTCAGGCCGAGTAGCCATGGGTCGGCATGATCACTCCCTGGCGGAGGGAAATCAGGCTTGCTCGTCCAGTAGAAGAACACGCCAAATATGAGACTGGCAAAGGCCGTGATCGCAGCAAGCATGGTGATCCACATCCCCCACCACCCGGGCGCCTGTGGCCCAGAGGCATACACCGGCAAGCGCAGGTCGAGTCCGACATCCTTTTGCGGCTGTTCAGGAATCAGCGCCGTGGAGGACCATAGCCAGTACATGACACACACCACTGCAAACGCCGCTGAAATCATGGCCGGCGTATATAGGTGGAAGGTCGGCAGGATAAAGGCGCCACCGGTAAAAATCGCCGCCCACATTGTGACCCAGGCAGGCCCCGTAACGCGCTGACAAAGCACCGGCCGCGCATCGAGCACAGTAGTCACCAGCGTCTCACGCTTGCCCTCGGCAGCATCCGGCAGGTAATAGCGACCGGCGTCCATACGATCGACCAACTTCTTCTGATCCCACAGTGGATAGCGACTGGTGATGAATGGAATGGAACGCACGCCCCAGGCCTGATCGGGAATATCGTGCGACCACTCGAGTGTGCCCGCGTTCCAGGGGTTGCGCGGTGGCTGTCCCTGCTTACCCTTCGGCCGGAGCAGGTCATAGACGAATACAACGAAACCGCTGGCGACGATGAAGGCGCCGATTGTCGAGAGCATATTCAACCAGTCCCAGCCCAGCCCTTCCTGGTAGGTATACACGCGCCGGGGCATGCCTTTCAGCCCGGTCAGATGCATTGGCAGGAAAGTGACATTGAAGCCGACGAACAACAGCCAGAACGCGATACGCCCCAGCCGGTCGGACATCTGCTTCTTGGTAAAAAACGAGTAGAAGTAATACACGCCGCCGATAACGGGAAACACCATGCCGCCGAAGAGTGTGTAATGCAGATGAGCGACGATAAAGTAGGTATCGTGCACCTGCCAGTCGAAGGGTGCTAGCGCGATCATGACCCCTGTCAGCCCGCCGATGGTGAATATGGCGAGCGCACCGGCGATATAGAGCATCGGCACATTCACCTTGACCCGCCCGACCATGAGCGTGGCGAGGAAGGCAAACAGCTGTATACCGGTTGGAATGACCACTGCTTCGGACGCCGCAGAGAAGAAGCCCAGCGAGAGCGCGGGCAGCCCTGTGGTGAACATGTGATGCACCCACAGCCCGAACGACAGGAAGCCGGTGCCAACGGCAGACACGACGATCCAGGAATAGCCAACGATGGGCCGCTGCGCTACGGTGGGAATGACCATCGCAGCGATGGCAATCGAGGGCAGGAAGACGATATACACCTCAGGATGCCCGAAGATCCAGAACAGGTGCTGCCACAACATGGGATCGCCACCGCGTGTGGGATCGAAGAAGGGCCAGTCCATGCTGCGCTCGAGCTCGAAGAGGAAGTCACCAGCGATCAGCGGAGGGAACGCAAACACGATCATGCCGCCGACAACGAGCACATACCAGGCATACAGCGGCATGAGGTTGATGCGCATGCCAGGCGGACGGCACTTGAGCACGCCCACGATAAGCTCGACTGCCGCCGCTATGGAAGCCACTTCGATGAACGACAAGCCCAGCAGCCAGATGTCCGATCCAATACCTGAATATTGGGTGGCCAGCGGTGGATACATGAACCAGCCGGCATCAGGTGCGGCATCAAACAGTAAGGACCCCATCACAAAGATGCCACCGATGACGAAGCACCAGAAGCCGTAGGCAGACAGCCGAGGGAAAGGCATATCCCTTGCGCCAAGGAAGGCCGGTAGCAACAGGATCGAGATGGCCTCGAACATCGGTACCGCGAACAGGAACATCATCGCGGAGCCGTGCATGGTGAAGAACTGGTTGAAGGTATTGGCGGACAGGAAATCGTTTTCAGGAACCGCCAGTTGCACGCGCATCATTAATGCCAAAACGCCCGCGAGCAGCATGAAGAACAGCGCGGTGAGCGAATACCACTTGCCCACTTCCGAGTTATTGACGGCAGACCAGTAGCGCCAGCCCTTCGGCGTTGCCCAGACCGCCCTCAGTCTGTCGGCGGACTGCTGCTGAAACTCCCGATCGACCGGGGCTTCGAGCATGGCTTCAGTAGGCGGATAGGTGCCCTCTGGTGCAAGCGTGTCCGAGAGTGCCTTACTCTTTCCCGTGGTTTCGTCAGCCACTAGCGAAGCCCCTCCAGATAATGCCCAAGCGCATTGAGCTCTTCCCGGCTGAGCATGTCATATGATGGCATCTTCACCCCTGGCTTGATGTGTTTGGTTTCGCTCAGCCACCGCACGAATGCATCCTGCGTAACCGGCAAAGTTCCTGCCGCCAGTGTTTCTCGTCCGCCAACATGGGTCAGATCCGGGCCAACCCGTCCGCTCGCAGGCGTACCTCGAACGGTATGGCAAGCACCGCAGCCTTGTGCCTGAAAGACTGCCAACCCTCGCTCAGCGAGCTCATCTGCCGGCGGCTGCGCCGGCGCAGCCTGCTGCTCAAGCCAGGCGTCGAATTCATCTTCAGGCATGACCACCGCCTTGAAAGCCATTCGGGCATGCGATTCGCCACAGAACTCTGCGCACTGCCCCCTGAACGTGCCGACCCGCTGCGGCTCGAGCGCCAGACGCGTCTCACGCAGTGGAAACATATCCATCTTGCCGGCGAGCGCCGGAATCCAGAAGGAGTGAATTACCTTGGCGGCTGTGAGTTTTACTTCCGTACGCTGGTTCAGTGGCAGGCGAATTTCGTTGGCGGAGACAATTGGCTGATCTGCACCCTTGGGCCAATACTCGACCCGCCACCACCACTGCTCGCCGGTGACCTTGAGCACGAGATCGTCCCCCGCCTCACGCTGTTCAGGCATCATCATGAGGCCATAGCTCAGCAAACCCGCCAGCACCACTGTTGGAAATACGATACCGCCACCAATAATGAGAGCCTCGGCGAGACGGCGCGACATGGAGCGGGTATTGAGGCGAGTGACGTAGAAAAACAGCCCGTTGACGAGCAGCCAAAGCACTACGGCGCCGGCGAACAGCACCCAGAAGAGTTCGGCAAGTGTAGAGGCCTCCTTGCCAGCAGGATCCAATACCGACTGCATGCCCCCGCAGCCAGTCAGGTAGACGATGCAGAGCAGTAGCATGAACCGGATGCCGCTGCATAAGCACCTGATGGGTAGCGGGGCAGGAAAGATCGATGTCAAGTCAGCGTTACCATGCAGCCAAATTCTGGAGCGAGAATAGCTCCGGGACCAAAGCAGCTGTTACGTTAACTTTCCGTCACGAGCTCAGCAGGGCTGGGTATTTTCTGCGGAGGTCACTCCGTCGCATCCTGTGCAAGACAGCTCACTTCGAGGGCCACAGCGGCTTCACTATCAAACACCTGGACGTTCGGCGACTCATCGACGCCGAGTGATATGCAGCGGGCAAGGCAGCCATTGCGGCTGTTACAGCCACTAAGCGCCAGATATTGCTGCTGCCCAAGTGGCAACAGTCGAGTATCAGGGAACTGAAAGAACAGTAGCCCCTCCCCCTTGCGATCAATAAGCGCATATTGATCCGGCTCCTGGCTGTACTGGACGAAGGCCAGACCATCCCTGAACGGTGCGGCATTGATGAATTGTGCGGAAATAACGACATTTCCTCGCTCGTCGACGTACCCGAAGCGTTGATCAAATCGCAGCAACGACAGGCCCTCTTCATAATCGCCGCTGATGCGGGCACCGACAGGCAGTTCCCTGATACGGTTGCCATTTTCGTCGATGAGCCAGGTTCGCGTGGGCTCATCCGACGTTTCGACGAAGGCTGATCCTTCGGTGAAATCGCCGACTTTGACAAACTGCGGGACCACGATAAGCCGCTGTTGAGCGATACTGTAATAGCCCCACCTGTTGTCGAACCGTACCGCCTGCAAATCACTATCCGGATTAGGGCGTGCCTCATCGAACTTCAGGGGCACAACCAGCTGACCAGCCCTGTCTTGCAGGCCGCATAGGCTGCGACCAAAGCGGTTGCGTTCACAAAGTGCGATGAGCGCCTGCGTGGGTTGCTCATCCTTCACTGCCTGTGCGGCAGACGTTGCTGAACTGTCCTCAGAAGCAGTAACTTCTGCCGAGGCACGGAACATGGCTTCAACATCGTCGGGTGCCGGCGGCCAGAAACGGAAACGGCTGTCTTCGACTGGCGCTAGTTGGAGCTCCCGGAACGACTCACAATGCGCCCGGCCAGCCTTCGCCGGCCTCACCTGATATATCTGCGTGGTTGGCTCATCCTCATCAGTGTCCTCATCGACGTCGTCCACATCTTGGTCCGCTCCGGCTTCAGCACCGACTGTACAGCGCGGTGGCAATGTCGTGAGAATCGTAGGGCCTTCCAGGGCAAGTGCATGCGTAGGCGTGGTTTCAGCCCGTAAATTTGCACACAGGATGAATGTCATCAGGCCGACGAGTGTCCAGCGGACCAGGCACCGAAGATCTGGGGCAGCAACGCTCGCAGTAAATATTGTGATCATAAGGCGTATCAGGGACTACGGTACAAAGTGAATAAGACTGGCCGATACGGTACCCGATTTCGTATCAAGTTATTGTAATCCCGACCATCTCGGAGCCTGCGGAATGTACCTAGAGTCCCGCAGGTCGAGGCCTCTCTTACCGAGGTTACCCCCAATGTCGCCGCATCATGACTTCAACTTCGCCCTGCCAGAACAGCAGTGGACAAACGAACCGATCAGGGCGGTGGTGACTGGCAGTAGCGGTGGCATTGGTAGCGCGATTGTGAGCGCCTTGCTATCTGCCGATGAGAGCAAAGTCGCGAAGGTTTTTACGGTAGATAGAAGCAGCGCGAAGTCCTGTGCATTCCCAAACGAACGTCGCCTCATTCGACTCGAAACCGATTTTGCCGATCCCGCAAGCTATCAACGCTTGGCGACCCGGATTCATGAGCATACCAGCCAGATCAACCTCGTCATCAACTGTATCGGTCTGCTGCATAGCGAAGACGTCAGGCCGGAGAAATCTCTCAGGCAGGTGGCTCTGCCCCAGCTGCACGCGCTTTTCGCGGCGAACGCTTTCCCTGTTCTCCTATTGGCTCAGGCGCTCGAGAGCCTGCTGAAGCACAAGGGTACATCTGTTTTCGCGTCACTGTCCGCCAGAGTGGGCAGCCTTGCCGACAACCGAACCGGTGGGTGGTACGGCTATCGCGCCAGCAAGGCCGCGCACAATATGTTCCTGAAGACGCTTGCACTGGAGTGGGGTGTCAAGTTGCCCCACTGCGTATGCGTAGCACTGCATCCAGGCACCGTAAACACCAGCCTGAGCAAGCCCTTCGTGACTGCCAATTATCAGAAAACACTACACTCGCCTGAATCGGCAGCCGGGCATCTGCTTGCTCGCATCGGAGAGCTGAGACCGGTGGATAGCGGCCAGTTCATCGCCTGGAATGGTGAACGGCTGCCGTGGTAGTGCGGCGGCAAGGCAACTTGAGCGGATCGGTCCGGCACGTTAAGGTGGTCGGCTAAGCAAATTGCGGATAGCAAACACATCAGGAACGGAGTTGAGAATGACGGACAGACAGAAAGAAGCACCTGCCAATTCAATGGATGCGAACAATCTTTACGAGGAAGCAGTATTCACTGATCAGAAGGTGGGCACGATTCGGCGGATGACGCCGGTAACCAGCGAAGGTGAGAAAGATCCCGGCCGTACTACACTCTACTTCGGCCAGGCGCAGATGATGACACCAGCAGGCGCCATTCCGCTTAATTTCGAACTGCAGGCCGAATCGCTATCCGAAGCGGTGGCCGGCTTTGCAGAGGCTGCCCAACAATCCATGCAGGATACGATGAAGGAGCTGCAGGAATACCGCCGTCAGCAGGCTTCTTCAATCGTGGTTCCTGGTCAGGAAGGTGTAGCCGGCCCAGGTGGTTTACCCGGCAGCGGAAAGATTCAGCTCCGTTAAGCCTTCACCACCGACCGCCTCTTCGGGCTTTCTCGGCTTCAGCGCGTAACGGTTCAAACCCGGAATATGCACGTTGCGCATGTAATGCTTCCAATCGAACGTCGCTGGATCCACAGGGAACATCTTCTGCTCTTCAGCGCTGAGGCGCTTGGAGAGCGAAAGCATCTCTGACATATCGAACACATAGTTCGGCGACGTGTAGAAGGAGAATATCATCGCCAGTTTATTGGTCGCTTCTATCTTCTTCTGCTCGTTCGGTGCAATGCCACTGAGCATGCCCTTAAGCTTGAGTCCCGCACTCACGCCAGACAGCATCAGCTTGAAAGCCGGTCTTGGCAGTACGATAAACGGTCGCTGAGGTCGACGATAAAACAGCCGATCGTGCGCCGCATGATTCGTTTGCGCCTCCTCACTGACATGTTCCACAAGCTCGTTGATCGTCACCGGATTGCGCTGGCTGCTGCCTACCTGATAAATCCTCCTGCCGGAGGTCAGCGTGAGCAGCTCTGCTGCGGCCGTGATGATGCCATTGGCAACCAGGTCGGCTGGAATGACATCGATGACCGACTTCTTCCGACCAGGAAAGAAAGTGACGCGTTCCCTGGCGTAGGCCAGAATCAGGGCATCAGCCACTTTCACGCCTTCGATCCAGCCTGGTACAGGACTGGCCAGAGTGCTTTCAACGATTGCCGGTCTCACGACCGTTAAACGCCCGCTATCACCGAAGTGGTTGTACAGCAGCTGTTCCCCCAGCCACTTGGTCATGGTGTAGGTATCGTTCCAGCCACGCAGCCTCGACTCCTCTACCCCAAGCTCGATGAGCGCATGTTCGGCTGCTTCCGAGTCCACTGCAGCTGCCTTTACCGCAGCAGCGGCGCTTTGCAGATGTCGCAGTAACGCATCGACTTCGAAACAACCACCGGCTCGCGCTTCCACACCAGCTTCACCTACCGGAGCGTTATTCTGCTCGAAGATGACACCAGGTCGCTTGCCATGAACATAGCAGGTGGACACCTGCAAAAACTTACAACGCCCGTTTACGTCAGCCAGCGACATCAATGACTGCAGACTGAACGTATTGATCGACAATGCCTGATCAAGCGCTTCGCGGAAGTTAACACTTGCCGCAGAATTTATTATCAAATCCAGTTCCCTACCGAGCGCTTCAAACGCTTCGGCACCCAATCCCAGCGATGGCTGGGTCAATTCCCCCGCGACACAGCTGACGTCAACCAGTCGCTTCTCGAGATCGCCCTTCTCACGCAAGTTGTCGAAAATCGACGAGCTGAGTACTTCCTGCTCGAACCGCTGTCGTGGATCGGTAAACTTGCTTGAGCCACGGAGCAGCAGTTTGATTTTCAGGCCTACAGGGCCCTCCGCCAGCAACCGCTCGAGCACAACCTTGCCGAGAAATCCACTGACGCCTGTGATAAGCACAGTCTTGTTTGCGAGACTTGTAGCGATACTAAAAGACATAGAAACTCCCGTTCCATTCTGATTGATTGTCATCCTTGTTAACCCATCCACGCCTGTGATCGACGTCACATTTGGCATGATGGTCCAATGGTACAGATCAATAGTTGTTTTTGGTATCTGCCGTACAGCTGAAGTAGACGCCGATTCGGGGCAGTCTGGCAAGGCTTGTCAACAAGCGCTGCCGCGTCCTGTGAAACCCGCCTCAATCGGTTATCCGTTTGTAGGACAATCTATTTCAGATTATTGAAATTACAGCATTTTTTGTTTCTGCATTACAAGCTTTTCGTAGCGTTTTGCGGCCTGTCTCACAGTTCTCTTACAGTCGGTAACATAGTATGGCTTCAGCTTTCATGGCGTCTTCAATCCATCGAAGTGCTTGAATCAACCAGCGAGTCATCCGACGGATGGACACATCAGTCACCACGACTCCATAGAATTTGGATACAGCATTATGCAAAGCGCCCAACAGCCAGTTCAGTCAGCCAACTCACCTGCCTCTACCGCAGCACGCCCTGCCGAAGCGCGAGACAAGTACAGGTTCGTCGGTCCGGTCTATGATCTGCTCAGCGCTTTCTACAGCGGCAAGGCCATACACGAAGCCAAGGTCGCGATGCTTGACGAAGCCAATCTCAAGGCTGGCGACAGTGTCCTGTTCGCCGGTGTCGGTCATGGCAAGGATGCGATACATGCTGCTGAAAGAGGCGCTCGTGTCACAGTGGTCGATCTGTCCGAGACCATGTTGCGCAAGTTTGATGACGAACTGGTTAAGCAGGGCAAGACGCATCTCGATATCCGCCGCGTCCAGGCCGACATCTTCAAGTTCGAAGAGTTCGGTCAGTACGACATGGTGGTGGGCAACTTCTTCCTGAACGTCTTCAGTGAAGACATGATGGATCGTGTACTGAAGCAACTCATCGATCTCGCAAAAGACGATGGCAAAATCGTTGTTGGTGACTTCGCCTTGCCACAGGGCAACATCCTGCGCCGACAGTTTCAGAAGGCTTACTGGTACGTCGCCGTGTCGCTATTCTGGCTCACTGCGGGTAACGCTCTGCACAATATCTACGATTATCCTGCAGCCATGCGTCGCGCCGGTCTTGAAATTAAGTCCATCAAGCGTTTCAGCTTTGCGGGCCTGGCCAACTACTGGTCCATCCTTGGCGACAAGCAGGCCATTGCAGCTGCGAAGGCCAAGGCCTGAATCAAATACGATAGAACAACTATAAAATCCTTAAGAGTCAGTCAGAGGTGAATGCCATGAGCCAGTCGAGTCTTGTTCTTGACCTGAGTAGTACGCTGGATCTTCCCAATAGCGGTATCGGCAAATTCAGCTTTGCTGAACGCGTGCAGATGCTGAAGCAGCATGGGATTCACTCGCAGGCTTTTTCGACCCTGCAGCCGAATATGGAATTTTTCGACGTGCCCGGCGTCGGCTACATCGCCTTCATGCGCCAGTGGTCACAGATCTTCGTTCTGGCCGATCCGGTCTCTGCGCCAGAGCAGTTCGCCCTGATGCTCGAGCTGTTCAACAAGCGCTTTCCAAATGCGGTTTACTTGCAGGTGACCAAACCCGTCGCGACTTATCTGAACGAGCGTCACAACTTCTACGGTACTCAGCTTGGCTCCGAGATCCGCATTGATCTCGCGAAGTGGTCGCTGAGCGGCAAGAAGAAGCAGGTTATCCGTACTGCGCTGAACCAGTCTGAAAAACAGGGCATCACAGTTCAGGAACGCTATAGCGACGACCACACCCGCGAAATATCCGACGCCTGGATCAAGACGCGCAAGTGCAAGAAAAAGGAAATTCGTTTCTTCATCCGTCCCATGCAGATGGAGTACAAGGAGAATGAACGTCATTTCTATGCCTATCAGGATGGCAAGGCCGTGGGCTTCGTGTATTTCGATCCGATCTACAAGAACAACGAAATTATCAGCTATGTGCCGAACATCTCGCGCGCCTGTGCCGACTTCAAACAGGGCATTTTCTACACCCTGATCGTCCACGCGATGGAGCAATTCAAGGCTGAAGGTGTACCCTTTCTAGACCTTGGCCTGGTGCCGCTGATGTTCGATGGGCCCGATGAGCCTCAGGAATCCAAGCTGCTGAAAAAAGCACTTAGACTCACTTATGAGAAAGGCAGCTTCCTGTACAACTTCAAGGGGCTGGAGTTTACGAAGTCACGCTTCAGAGGTGATGTTCACAGGATATACACCTGTCATCGACGTGGCATTCCGGCTCTCGAGTTCCTGACAGTCTTCAAACTCGCCCGGCTGATCTGACGCCGCACCCATAACGACAGGTCGAGCGGCTCAACTCTACTTGAACCGCTCGATGCTATCAAAGCCCATTCGGCGCATGGCAGCTCGCCACTGCTCGTCGACCACCGCAATGCGTTGCCGGTCGGCCCCCGCAGCCGGCTTCGGCTCGGTGTACAGTAGCACGTGATGCGCCCGTCGTTCTTGCCCCCCCAGGCCCGCCTCCCCTGTTGCGACTTCAGCCCACAGGGCATTTACCCTGCGACAGATAGCTGCCGTTGAATCGACCCATGCGGCCTCTGGAAGCGCCTTTTCAAACTCAGCTCGCAGCAATGGAAAGTGAGTGCAACCGAGCACCACCTGATCACAAGCGGCTTCGCGGAAGGGCTCGATAATTGCGGTGAGCTGCTCAGCATCGTCCTGCTGCTGAACGCTTTCTTCGCCCCAATTCCGAATTCGCCGCTCAGCCATATGCACCAGCTCTGAGCTACCGACCCTGACGACCGTGCAGTGCGCAGCAAACTGCTCGACAAGCCGGTCAATATAACTGCGCTTGATAGTGCCTGGCGTGGCCAGCAAGCCTATACGGTGCTGTCGGCTGGCCGCGGCAGCG
>TARA_R100000306_G_scaffold60083_1_pt1 | contig 32877 bp, 35 predicted proteins | sample TARA_R100000306 | Tara Oceans TARA_R100000306 (sample SAMEA2620824) | marine metagenome | biome: marine biome (ENVO:00000447); feature: mesopelagic zone (ENVO:00000213); material: "saline water (ENVO:00002010), including plankton (ENVO:xxxxxxxx)" | depth 1000 m | reverse complement strand
GCGTGTCATTTTTCTTGCCACCCAAGATCGTCGCATTTGCAGTGACACTCACATTGAGGATAAATTAGACGCTCTCTGCGTCAAATTGCAGTTCTAATGCCTTTGCACGACCTTGTTTGGTCAAGTGAATCAGATTACTTGCATAGGGGTTTATAGAAACGAACCCCTTTGTTTGAAGTGAGTTAATGAGCTCAATGAATTCCAACTCTGACATTACGATTCGATCATACGGTATGTTATCTAAGTTGAAAGGCTCTCTTGGTTTATCGCTCATCGCGAGCAAAATCTGTGTTTCGTTTTTGTTTAGCGTATGCGATTTTATCCACATTGATAACCGCCGCCAGCCCACTTTGATTACCCCGACGAGCTCAGTTATAAGCCAAGCAGCAACGATTACGCCCGTGAAAACCCCGACGCCAATGATCCCAGATTTCCAAATGTCTGGGACGGTGGGTACATATTGAGGGGCGACGCTGGGCCCAACATATAAAACTGTCGCAGCGATAAAGGCGGCAACTATAATTATGCGGGATACAGCAAGGTGCTTTAGCAGAGCAAGTATCGATTCCATGTGTATTCAGCCCTCTTGAAATTCGAAACAAAAATTAACATGCTTAATTAATAATGTCACTTTCTCTGCAAATGCAAGAGTCTTGGGTTCTAAGCAAACAGACGCCTTCAAATCCCACAAACACAGCCTCACCAGTGCTCAAGGATGGTCAGGCTCGACGGGTTCTGGTCAGTATCCGGCCGAAGCCTCAAATGGAACACAAAGGTCACAATCGACATCAATTAGTTTGACTGGACAGTCCGAAACTCGTTCTGTAAACACGGCTTTCGTCCCAGCTATAAATTTATAACGGGCATAAATGCAGTGTTGTCCGGACGCGACTCGGCACCTCCACTGCTCGCAATTGAACCGTCATACGTCCCATCGTAAGGTGGGTCGTATGTTCGCCAGCCAGAGAACCCGCCTGATGCATTCGATGCGTACGCTGCCGACAGCAGATGACTATGCTGTTTATTCTGATTTTGCTGCAAACTGGACAATACTCTTGCATTTGCAGTAAAAGACACTGTCAATTTGCGTCAGCAATTAAATAGAGTAGTCACGTTGTTAAATAATCATTCATAAACGACTTGCTCCGGTGAGGCGATAAATTTGGGGCTACCTTGTTTAAATAGCCTAACGAAGTCGCCAATCTTTGAGGTCTTTACCAGTTAGCGTGCGATATGAGTTGCTCAATTGGTTGTAATAATCTTTTTTTTCGCTCGCCATATCGGCCAGAAACCAACGGGTCAAATCAATCGGATCGTCGGATTCCCCAGCCAAAAATGATGTTAATGTTTCTCTATAGTGAATGAGTTCAAATATATCCTCATAGGCAGCATTGACCTTCTGATACAGTACTTCATCATACTCGGCCAAAGTGGCAATGTGCTTTTCATATAAAGTGGTATGAAAATTGGCAATCCATATTCCTTGCTCATTCTCATCCTCAGGTTCATTTTTTATTCTAAAGTGTTCAGATCCATTTCGCGCAACGTGTAGACGAAAGACAGCGTTAGGGGACTCGATTTTCGCTTCCTTTATTTCAACTAGAACGCGAAAAAAAGATATAAGTGCCCAATAATTCTTCTCAAGCTCTTGTGATAGCAATAGTTTTATAGCATTGAGCTTCCGGAGCCGCTCACGACCTTTTCGCTTATGATCCAATACTTCCTTTATCACAAATAGTGCGATCGCCGTGGTAACTGTGATTGGTAAGTACTGAGCGGAGTTTAAAAGGTCGTCTGCCCAATTTTTAAACAGAGTTATAAGAGTACTAAACGGCATAGTTGAATTAAGTTACACCATCTAATATTGAGTGGCTGAAATTTAACAGAAAAATTTATTGATAAAAGGCGAACTAAGTGACTAATGACGAGATTCAATTACTTACCGATGTTGTAAAAGTTGGTTTCCCCGTTCTGGGGACGCTGCTCGGGGGGGTGATCGGAGCGTTATCGACATATTTCATCACTAAGTTGAACCACCAGGGCGAAGATCGAAAAGAAGCATTAAAAAATCGCTATGAATTAATTCTCGGCGCGGCTAAAGATATAACGGAGTTCGAACATATTATTGGAACCTATACTACAGCCGTTAGTAACCATGTTAGAAAATTAGATGGCTACATTGATATGGAAGCAGCTCGGCAAGCCATAATTAACAAGAATCAAACCTTGCGCAGAGCTCGTATGACGTTAAAAATATTAGGACTTAAAGAATCAGAAAAACACTTGGAAGAGTATGTGCAGCTCACTAGGGAAGTTATCGCGTTTGGACCAAAAATTGATCCAGCCCGAATAGCCATTCTAGCTAAAGAGATCATACGAGGCCCCGTAAAATTTTATGAGTCACTGGCTCCAGAACTGTTAGTTAATCACAGAACACTGTAATCAACGACCTGCGTCGCTCGTGCGGCTATAAAGTGATAGTTTGTATATATCACTGCAAATGCGACGATCTTGGGTGGCAAGAAAAATGACACGCTGAAGTCCCACGCACATGCCGGTGCGCGACTATATCCAGTATCGGATGTAGAGTCATCTACCACCGCGAACCGTTATGCTGCCAATACGCCAGATATTACGGGCGTGACGGGCAGCGCGGAAACTGCGCCGAAGCATACGTATTTTTGCCCCCTTATAAACTTATGACGGGCAAGAATGAGGTGTTAGTTCCGCGAGTTTCGACAGACGTTCGCGCCACCAGGGAAGCATCGAATGTGACGTCCCGAACATTGCCGGATCCGCCTGAAGCAAAAGTTGAGCCGAGATTTGTCCCGGCTGAAAATGCACCTGAAGAGATTGTGCTGGAGCCGGAAAACACCTGATTACTTAAGCCGCCGATCAAGTTCTGAAGGGCGTCCAATTGCTTACTACCGAGCAGTCTCGCATTTGCAGTGCTTGGTACGATAAGCGCGATACACAACCCACGTCCATAGAGGTTCGTGCCCGGGTGGGGCAAAGTAGCTTCATTCAACCCGAGGCTATGCTCATGACTCTAGAACCCATCAAGGTTTCCCGCATCGATCCCAAAACGATGCTGTTCATGTACAACGAAACCGTTTACGCACAACCCGACGGCGAATACCAGGTGCCTGGTAATTGTATTCTCGTTCCGGCGCCCGAGGTCGATGAAAACGAACGCGCCAGATGGGCTTCGGAGGTCAGCAGGATGGCGTTCAATTTTGGTCATCCCGGTACCGGAGAATGGGAGGTTGTGCAGGATTATCGGAAAGCCGATCTCTACAGAACGGATAACGGTGACAAGTACGAACTTGGCGCAGAAGTAAACGAAGTTTCCTATGATGGGATTGGACCGCTTCCTGCCTGGTTAACACGAGACGCACGCCCCTCTCGTTTTCATTATTGGGATGCGGGTGTCTGGGTACTTGATGAACAGGAAGAGTTGGACGCGTTGATCGATAACAAGGTGGTGGAATTATCAACGGCTTGCCAGGCGCGGATATACGCCGGCTTCGCGTCATCTGCGTTGGGGCAGGAACACCATTACCCTGCGCTGGACAAAGACCAACAGAACCTCACTGCATCAGTATTGGATTCAACAGTGCCAGGGTTGCACGAGGGTTGGACAACACCATTTTGGTGCGAAATCGCTGGGGAGTGGGCATTCCGTATGCATACCGCTGAGCAAATACAAGCTGTAGGTCGCGCCGGAAAGGAAGTGATATTGGCATGTCTTGCGCAAAACAGCATTTTGGCAGGCGAAGCCCGCGACGCGCCGAACAAAACCGCGCTGGCGGATATCGTTTGGGTCGATCCCCAGCTCGATTAAACCTCATGTAAAAAGACGCGGCGTTGCAATGGGTGCGCCAACACCCACCACAACCCGCTTCAGCAGATAGCACCTGCATGAAATGGCCAAGGCCGCGCCACCTGTCGACAGGCGGGGTAAGGTTATCATGTTTAACAAGGTGTCACATTCATGTATTCCCCCATCATTCCATGGATCGGCGGCAAACGTCGCCTCGCTAAAACGTTGCTTCCTCTTTTCCCCGAGCATCAATGCTATGTGGAGCCCTTCGCTGGAGGGGCTGCCATGTTCTTTATGCGGTCGGAGCCAGCGAAGGTCGAGGTGTTGAACGACCGAAACAGCGAGCTCGTCAATCTGTATCGAGTCGTTCAGCACCATTTGGAGGAACTAGTCCGTCAGTTCAAGTGGGCGCTTATCAGCCGCGAAATGTTCAAGTGGCTGAAGATGACGCCATCTGACCCATTGACCGATATCCAACGCGCAGCAAGGTTTTTCTATCTGCAGCACATGGCTTTCGGTGCCAAGGTGGCCGATCAATCGTTTGGTACCGCGACTACCTCTAAGCCCGGCCTGAACTTGCTGCGCATTGAGGAGAGCCTTTCTGCAGCGCACCTGCGCCTGGCACAGGTGTTCATTGAACACTTGCCATGGCAGGAAATTATTAAGCGTTACGATCGAGCTCACACTTTCTTCTTTATGGACCCGCCATACTGGCAGACCGCTGGTTACGGTCAAGACTTCCCTTGGGAAGAGTACGAGCAGTTGGCCGAGGTGTTGGGCACGATCAAGGGCAAAGCCATTCTCACACTCAACAACCATCCTGATATACGTAAGCTGTTCCGGTCGTTCGATTATCAGACTGCGCCAATCCGATATACGGTCGGCAGTGGCAAAGGAAGTCAGGCCAGTGAGTTGATTATCCGCAGCTGGAAATGATGGGCGCCAAGAACGGGTGTTAAGCATAGGTCGCCTCTTCCATTCGTTCTTGACGCAGCTTCTCCAATTGCCTCTTGCCCAGGTTGCTACGTGTTAGTTTTTTCGCCAGCTCGCGCCCGTGTGGATGGTAATAACGCAGCAACATTCGGGTATCTTTATGTCCGGTGACTTTGGCCAACTCGTGCATCTCGAACACGGTGGCCAGGACCGACGTTGACTCATGTCGCAAATCATGGAAACGCAGATCTGTAAAGTATTCTTCCCTCGGCTTGCGTTGGTATTTCCGGCATATATCTTCATATTGCCTTCGTGCTTTCCTGCGAGCCCGAATAAACGATCGCGTAATCGCTTCCGGGCTAATACTGAAAATGCGGCCACGGGTCGGCTTGTTTGCCAGGTATTGGCGCAATACGTGCTTGGCCAGGGGAGTCAGGGGCACAAAGCGTGATTCACCATTTTTTGTCATGGAAAGGAAAATTGTTCCGTGAACCAGGTCGACATTCTCTCGCCGGATCCCAGCAATCTCAGAGCGCCTCATACCGGTTTCAACGGCCAGCATTACGATGATCGGCAGCTCGCGGCTGCGAGTCGCCTGCACTATCCATTCAAGCTCATTCCGGGGGCACTCCTGTACTGATACACCGCGCAGCATTATTCGGGTGAATATCCTGCGAGTTCGCCCGTCTTGCACCGTCGGCCGACGAACTAACTGCGCTGGGTTTGCCAGAAGTGGCATTGCCCAATCTTTGCGTGCCACGGTGTAAAGATGGGATATCAATGCAAGGCGTCGAACGACGGTCGCCGGCTTGTACTTCGTGAGCCAGTCGTCACGCATTCGAATCAGATCGGTGTTCAGAATGCTTCCTATCGGCCGTTGGGCCAATGGCGTTTTGCGCCAGGCTCTCGCCAACGAAGTTTCAGCATCTCCGCTGCGTTTTGTTTGTGATACTTCCGTGAGATATCGGTCTAGCGCTTGATCTAAAGTTGGGGTAGTCTTGCGGCGCGGGCTTTTTCGTGAAATAGTTTTCATGATTTAAAAACAAATTCACAAGCATGTCTGCCTGGTGAACGGATGAAACCTAGCAGTTCTGACAGGGTATTCATTTGTGCTGGTGAAGTGGCCACACCCTTAAAGCACTTTGCAATGGGCCATAACCAAGCCCAAGCAGATGAAAGAATCGGCTCCCAGCCTCAGCATTACGACTATCGATTCCCCATAGTCTTCTGAGGTTGTGAACATGGCTGATTACCACCACGGCGTGCGCGTCGACGAGATTGAAGGCGGATCCCGCCCCATCCGAACGATTAACAGCGGCATTATTGGATTTGTAGCGACGGGCGAGGATGCTGACGCTGAACAGTTTCCGCTTAATCGTCCGGTTTTACTCACAAACGTTAAGTCGTCGGTCGGAAAAGCAGGCGACACGGGTACCCTGGCTCGTACGCTTGACATTATTTCGGCACAGACTTCGCCTCTAACCGTCGTTGTTCGTGTTGCAGAGGGTGCAGATGACGCTGAAACGACGTCAAACGTTGTGGGTACAGTTACCGCCCAGGGTCAATACACAGGTATGCAAGCGTTGCTGGCGGCTCAAAGTGGTGGGCCGCGCGTGAAGCCTCGCATACTGGGAGCGCCGGGTTTAGAGAACGCCGCCGTAACTGCCGAATTGGCGTCAATAGCACAGAAGCTGCGCGGATTTGCCTACGCTTCCGACTTGGAAAGCGAGACAAAAGAAGAGTGTGCAGCGTTTCGGGAAACGTTTGGGCAGCGTGAACTGATGGTGATCTGGCCCGAGTTCAAGCGTTTCAACACCGCTGCGGCAGCAGAGCAGTCTATCGCGGCCAGTGCCGTGGCGCTGGGCGTACGAGCCAAAATCGACGCGGAAATTGGTTGGCATAAAACGTTGTCGAACTACGTTGTCAACGGCGTTACCGGTATCTCCAAAGACGTGTATTGGGATCTACAGGATCCGGCAACAGATGCCGGATACCTGAACGAGAAAGACATCACCACGTTGATCAATGAAACGGGATTCCGATTCTGGGGTAGCCGCACTTGCGCAGGCCCCACCAGTCTGTATCCGTTTGAGAACTACACACGCACGGCACAGGTGATTGCCGACACGATGGCAATTAATCACTTTTGGGCTGTTGATGGCCCTATGAACCCTTCGTTGATAAAAGACATTCTCGAAGGGGTTAATAGCAAGTTCCGCGAATGGAAAACCTTGGGTTATCTCATCGATGGTCAAGCCTGGTTTGATCCGGAGCCAAATACGCCCGAGGTTCTGTACTCCGGCAAAGCCTACGTTGATTTCGACTACACGCCGGTACCGCCGCTGGAAAACTTGAATTTCCGTCAGCGTATTACCAACCGCTACCTGGTCGATTTCGCCAACCGAATCATCCAGTCAGTTTAACGACAGGCAAAGGTCCGCCCGGTATCGGCGGGCAGCCATGAAACGCATAGGAGAAAGCCATGTCTTTGCCGCTAAAACTTAAAAACTTCAATCTCTTTAACGACGGCCAGAACTACGTCGGAAAGGTTAACGAAATTGTTCTACCAAAACTCACCGCGAAGATGGAGGAATACCGGGGCGGTGGAATGGATGCGCCGATCGACATCGACCTGGGCATGGAAAAGCTTTCTATGGAATGGACTGTGGGTGGATACGTAAAGCAGGTGCTTTCCCAGTTCGGCTCGTTGCGCCATAACGGTGTGCTGTTGCGTTTTGCCGGCGCACTGCAAAGCGATGACCTTGAAGAGGTGCAGGCAGTAGAGATCGTTATGCGAGGCCGACACGCTGATATCGATTTCGGTACCGGAAAGGCTGGCGACGACACAGCGAAAAAAATCACATCGTCTCTCAGCTACTACAAATTAACCATGAACGGCGAAGAGGTGATTGAAATCGATATCCCGAACATGGTTAAGCGAATCGACGGGCAAGATCTCATGGATCCATTCCGCTTGGCGCTGGGCCTGTAGAGGCTGTAATAGCCGTGCGATAACCACACGATCTAAACAATCAAGCTTTCATTGGGGCAATTATGACGAAGCAAGAACAAAACGAAGCGGAAGTATCTAACACTGAACAAAGTGACGAATCTGCATTGCAGACACACCATTATGCAACTGTGTCGCTCGATGTGCCCATCAAACGTGGGAACCAGAAGATCAGTTCGATCACGATCCGTAAGCCGAACGCCGGTGCAATGCGTGGTTTGAACTTGATGGATATCAGCATGATGAACGTATCCGCACTTCAAAAACTGCTGCCACGTATATCCGATCCCGCGCTGACTGAAGCGGAAATAGCCACCAGTTTGGATCCGGCAGACTTGACTTCAATTGGGTTGGAGGTAGTGAGTTTTTTGCTCAAGAAGCAGGACAGACAGGGGTACCAGTAAGCATAGACGATGCCATGGCGGATTTGGCTATTGTCTTTCATTGGACGCCCAGCGATATGAACGATATGTCGCTGGCCGAATTAATGCAGTGGCGGGAACGCGCCAGACAGCGCGTAGAGCCAGACTCGTGACGATTGCGGAGTCGAAAGGAAATGGACAAGACTCTACAACTGAAAGTCATCGCCGCGTTGCAAGACAAGCTTTCTGGTCCGTTGAGCCGTATGCGCGGGGCCAGTGGAAAGACTGCCACCTCAATGAAAGAGCTGCGCGAAAGGCTCAAGGGCTTAGAGTCTACCCAGCGTGAGGTCGGTCGATTCAGAGAACTGTCCCGTGGTTTAGGGCAAACCTCTAACAGTCTTGAAGCCGCGCAGAACCGCGTTGCCGAATTGGCACGAGCAATAAGAAGCACAGATCAGCCAACGGCCGCAATGCGGCGAGAGTTCAACCAAGCCGTTCGCGCTGCACGAAACTTAAAAGACGAACACAAACAGCAGTCGCAAAGCCTCCAAGGTTTGCGCGATCGCCTTAACGCTGCAGGACTTTCAACGAGAAAGCTCGGAGGAAGTGAGCGGGAACTCCGCAGCAGCATTAGCCGCACGAATGAGCAGCTGGAACAGCAACGAGCAAAGCTTGGCCAGGTGGCTCGGCAGCAGCGTAGGTTGAATGAAGCCCGTGATCGTTACGGGCGCAGCCAGCAACTTGCAAGCAATATGGCCGTAGGAGGTGCGGCCAGTTTCGCTGCAGGTTCAGGCGCGCTTTATGCTGGCGCCAGGACGATGGCGCCTGGTGTTCAGTTTGACGCCGACATGAGTCAAGTTCAGGCCTTGACTCGGCTCAAAAAGGACAGTGCCGAATTACTAGCAATCCGAGAGCAAGCCAGAAAACTAGGTGCTGATACCATGTTTAGCGCAACGGAATCGGCCCAGGGCCAGGGGTACTTGGCAATGGCCGGCTTTGACCCACAAGCGATTCTGGACGCAATGCCGGGGATGCTTGACCTGGCAAAAGCCGGTGGGAATGAACTGGCGGAAACCGCCGATATCGCCTCCAACATCCTTACCGGTTTCGACTTAGCCGCAAATCAGATGGGGCGGGTTGGAGACGTGTTGGTAGGTACATTCACTCGATCCAACACGAACCTGGCTATGCTGGGCGAAACGATGAAATATGCCGCTCCAATAGCGTCGAGTTTGGGGCAGGACATTGAAACTGTAGCCGCTATGGCTGGGAAGCTGGGCGATGCCGGCATTCAGGGTGGTATGGGTGGTACGGCGCTTCGTGCAATTCTGAACCGGCTTTCTGCACCGCCCAAGGCAGCCGCGGATGCGTTGGATACCTTGGGTATATCGGCCGCAGACGCCGATGGCAATTTGCGGTCGATGCCGGAGTTACTTCAGGAAGTTTATGAACGAACGAAAAAGATGGGGGAAGTTGAACGGGCAGGCTTGTTGAAAGGGTTGGCGGGTGAAGAAGCTGTTAGTGCTTTGCAAGTACTGGTGAAACAGGCTGGTTCGGGTGATTTGCAGAACTTCATTGATACCTTGCGTCAGGCACAGGGCGAGGCTGGTAAGACAGCGGCAATCATGGGCGACAATTTAATAGGGGATTTAGACCAGCTTGGCAGCGCATGGGAGGATTTAGGCATTCAGCTGCAGGAGCAAGAAAACGGGCCGATGCGCGAAACTGTTGTGATGGTGGCCGACCTTGTGGGAAGCGTGAAAGAATGGATTGCGGCTAACCCGGAGCTGACCAGTACATTAGTAAAAGTGGCTGCGGTTATGGCTTTGGTTATCGCGGCTGGTGGCGCCATCACAATTGGTCTGGCCAGCATTTTAGGGCCCTTGGCAATGTTGCGATATGGAATGGCAATACTAAGTATCCGCGGTGGTGGGCTAACTCGAGTATTTTCTTTTCTGGGTCGAACCGTTCTTCCCCTCGTAGGGAAAAGCCTTATCTTTATTGGTCGCGCGTTAATGATGAACCCGATTGGGTTGGCGATCGCAGCTATTGCCTTGGCGGCGTACCTTGTCTACCGATACTGGGAGCCTATAAAAGCGTTCTTCGGCGGTTTGTGGGCAGAAATCAAAGCGGCATTCGATGGTGGGATTGCCGGCATTGCTGCTTTAATCGTTAACTGGTCACCAGTGGGGCTGTTCTACAAAGCTTTCGCGGCCGTTATGGATTATTTCGGCGTTGAGCTTCCCACCAAGTTCACCGAGTTTGGCGCCATGCTGGTTTCGGGGTTGATAAATGGCATCCGCAATATGGCAGGCTCTGTCAAAGAAACGGTAACAGGCTTGGGCTCAGACGTAATGGGTTGGTTTAAAGATAAGCTGGGTATTAGCTCGCCCAGCCGCGTTTTCATTGGCTTCGGCGAGAATGTATCCGAAGGTGCCGCCCAAGGCATTGCCCGCAGTCGGGGTCTGGCGGCGAAAGCTGCCAAGATGATGGCTGCCGGCGTTATGTCTGCTGGTGCAATGTCCACGTCAATCGCGCAACGCGTGCCACCGATCAATTTCGATACTCGACCTGATGTTGCCTCGCAAGTAGCGCGTGAGCGTGCCTCGAACTCGACCGCCCCTGGGCAAGTAACGATTGAAGGTGACCGCGTCGAAATACACATACATGCCGCACCTGGCATGAATTCTCAGGACATCGGCCGCGCGGTCGCGGCTGAGTTGGATCGGCGCGAGCGCGAAAAGCACGCAAGGGCCAGATCTGGGTTGTCTGACTATGGGAATTAGGTGATACACATGATGATGGCATTGGGGATGTTCATTTTCAGTATACAAACGGCAGCGCATATGTCGTTGCAGCGACGAACCACTTGGCGCCATGCAGCAAACGCTCGGGTAGGTGCGCGTGCTGGGTATCAGTTCGTCGGCGCCGGCGACGAAACCCTTACTTTGCCGGGTTGGATTGCACCTGGTCAGATGGGTACAGGCGTGGCTTTGAGTATGTTGCGTGACATGGGCAATACAGGCAAGGCCTTCACGCTGGTAGATGGCCTGGGGATATACCACGGGTTGTATGTATTGTCTGTTTTTGACGAAACCCACAGTTATTTGACGCGGCAGGGCAGAGGAAGAAAGATTGAATTTAGTTTGAGCTTGACTCGTATCGATGAAGACCAGGCTGACGAACTGTTGGGGGATCTCAAATTGCCTCAGTTCGGACCGAACGGTACAACCTTCGGTGGGTCGCTGTGAATCTTTTCAACCCGACCTACCCACGACCAATTTGGCGGATATCGGTCGACGGTCGCGATCTGGCTGATCTGGTCAACCCACGGTTTATGTCGCTATCGCTCACAGAGACTCGAGATGAGCAGGCCGATCAACTCAGCTTGAATCTTTCGGATCATGACGGTCTGCTTGAAATACCATCCAGAGGCGCGATGATCAAATTAGCAATGGGCTGGAGCAACACAGGCCTCGTGGACAAAGGTTCGTTCACAGTTGACGAAACGGGGCATCGCGGGGCCCCTGACATTGTTTCCTTGCGTGCTCGCAGCGCAAACATGACCGGACCGCTGAGAACCAGAACGGAACGCAGCTTTCACGGGAAAACGATTCGTCAGATTGTTGAACAAATTGCTCTAACAAATGGACTAACAGCAATAGTGGGAGAGGCTTTCGCCGACAAGGTTATCCAACATGTGGACCAGGCCAATGAATCAGATGCGGCATTCCTAAATCGAATCGGCAAGCGCTACGATGCTGTTGCCACGGTCAAGGACGGAAACCTCGTTTTCATGCCCATACGCGGCGCAAAAACTGCAAGCGGCAATGACATGCCATTTTGGGATGTGTTCCGTCGAGACGGTGACCAACATGAGTTTTTAACTACGGAACGGGACGCATATACAGGCGTCAAAGCTTTTTGGATGGATCCGCGCAAGGCCATAAAAAACAGCGTAGTAGCGGGAGTAATCGATAATGCTAAGCATTTGCGCGACACGTACGCAAATGAAACAGATGCATTGTCGGCCGCGCAATCCGAATGGCAGCGTATTAGGCGCGGCCATTCAACGATGCGGTATCAACTGGCGGCTGGTATGCCGCAGCTCTCCGCTCAACATAAGATACGCTTTCCTGATATGAAAAAACCTATCAATGAAATTGACTGGCTAGTTAAGGAGCTGCGCCACGAGCTGGGGGACTCAGGCCTTATTACAAATTTGGATTTAGAGATGTTTGACACAGAAGACGTCAGCAACAGGGATGACGCTGTACTTGGCCAATAGGGAATTTATTTGTCGCTATGCGTTCCGATAATGTCGATCTTCATATCTGGGTCGAACCTAGTGTTGGCCCAATAAGTATCAGAATTCTCTCCCTCGATTCGCCATCCAATGAACGTCAAGTTGAACTCATCATCGCGACTGTCTCGGATTTGTGTCGCAAGTTGACCTAATGTCTCTTTGTCAACCCTTTCCGGCAGTGTGGCCTCAACCGTGCGCTTTATCGGGCTCAAAGTTTCGTCTTTTGTAACTCTGTACTCCGTAGGATTGTCTGCCAGCACTTTGCTGAGTATGAATACCAGCAAAATGGCTCCGATTAAACCGCCAACAACTTGCTTCCAGACCGGGTAGGTTTTCATTTCGGCTTCCTATTCTTTGTGAATCACACTAACAATGTAGCAGTCACTTTTTATTTTTTTTCAGTGGCGCTGATGCTTGCCGCTTTTTTCAATAGTTGCTTGAGCACCAACGCTAGATAATCATCAGACACGGAAATTTGAATGTTTCCACTGCCCTGTACACACTGAAGAGCAACCGTGTCAGATGAAATCTGTAGGTTGTTGTCTCCAATGACCCGCTGCTTCGGTGTTTCATTCTCCACTGCATTTTCGGCGATCAGATGTTCCGCAGTCCGTAAAAAGTCGTGGCTTTTCTGACTTTTCTCTTTTCTGTTGGTGATGCTAGTCACGTTTGAATATCTATCATCCATCATTCGGCAGATTCCCCAAGAGGTTAATTCAGGCGGCTTTTATGAGCAGTTTTGCTAATGGTACTGCCTCGCCGTCTCCGCTTTTAACTGCGTGATAGAGCGCTTCAGCAGCCAAACGTTTCTTATCTGGAGGCATTGTCTTTCCCGCGCTATTTAATGCCTCGTCCAGGGCTTGAAAAGCATCTAAAACCATCTTTATTTCGTCCTGCACTTGTTCAGCGTTGATGGATTTCCTTCCGCTCACTACGTATTGGACGTCCATCCCTTCCTGACCAGCTATCGCCAAATAGAGAGCGTTGGGTGTTTGTTCCCCCTGTTCCCAAGCTATTTGTGTGCGTGGAGAGGTACCAGCTAGCTTAGCTAGTTGCGCTTGAGATAAGCCCAAGCGCTCTCGTTCTTCTTTGAGCCGGCGTCCGATATCAGATTTCATGTGCAAAATTTCTCATTTAATTTATTGACACGTGAGAAATATCTCACTAAGATAACAGTTGTTCCCATTGTTATCGAGTGTCACACCATGAAACATAACACCAAGGCAGTGTCTCGCGCATTAAAAACAGCGAAAAATCGCATGATTGGTCTTCGCCTTGATGACGACTTCATGCGCGAAATAGAGCAATTAGCCGCAGCTGAAGAGCGTTCTTTAGCCGACACGGCACGCATTTGCGTACGTATTGGTCTTAAAGAAAGAAAGGCGCTCATCGAAGCGGCTGTGGAAAAGTAGCCATGGCCAAGCGAATCGGAATGCGATGCCCGCATTGCGGCTCACGAGCACAGATCCGTACATCGGAGGAGCAGTCCCTCACGTTGCGGAACGTGTACTTCCTTTGCCAGAACCTGGTTTGCGGTCATTCATGGGTTGCAACGCTCGAAGCCGTTCGCACCATCGCACCCAGCGGTATTCCCAACCCTCTTGTTGATTTGCCCGTGCTTCCACGTGCCGAGGTCGAGCGCGTGCACGACCTACTAAACCCCACCACACAACGGAGCTTTTTCGATGAACAACTTTAATCACACACCCTCATCAATGAATGAAGTGCGAGACATTAGAGACGGCCTGCAGATTCGAGCGTTGGGCTTCCTTAACAACCACGCGGCTGCGCACTTGGACCGCTGTCAGTTGTTGGAAAGGACCATGCACTATCTAATGGATTTGCATCCAATGTCGCAGCAAACCGCAGAGACTATCGCCGCCCGTGCACTTTGCGAACATGAAAGTAAAGCCGTGTCTTTAACCCTCGATCTGGACAACAGCACCGCCTTTATGTTGGTGGTTAATGACCCTGAACGTGGCTGCAAAAGGGTGTTTTCTATGGGCGACATCCGCCGGCTGTTGTCGACCGCAGAGTTGGCACCAATCCGAACTCCTTCTTATTCCTCTGCCATGGCCGGGTTGGCCACTCCACAGTAATCAAAACAACGGTCCGAAGGGCCGGGTCAATTCGCGATTACGTCCCGTGTGAAAGCAGCGCGGGGCGGTCCTACGCCAACTACACGATAAAAATTTTCATGAGCATGTCTCCCGATCTACTCACCGACGCGCTGGCTTTACTTGACGAATTTAAGTTCAAGGAGCGTGGCGGGTGGCTGCGCCAGGGCAAGTGTCCATCATGCAGCCGGAAAGAGCTGTACACCAAAGCGGACGCCCCTTGGGTTGTCCGCTGCGGGAGGCTAAACAACTGCGGTTATGAGATCCATATAAAAGAGCTGTACCCCCAACTTTTCGATAACTGGTCCACTCGTTTCCCAACAACTCCGGAAAACCCGAATGCTGCGGCTGAAGCCTACCTGGTTCAACACCGAGGTTTCGATATATCCAAAATTCGCGGGTGCTATACCCAAGAAACGTATTTTGACCAAAAACTCAATGCAGGCACTGCCACGGTTCGTTTTAACGTCGGAAGCACCTGGTGGGAACGTCTGATCGACCAACCTGGCCGCTTCGATAGGAAAGCCAGATTCAAGTACGGTGGGAGTTACCAGGGACAATGGTGGGTGCCGCCGCATGTGCACCCCTTGGCGGCCACGAAGTTATGGCTGGTGGAAGGCATATTCGACGCGATCGCCTTAATGCATCATGGCATCGATGCGGTGTCGTTGATGAGTTGCAATAACTATCCCGCTCAGGCGTTGGCTGAGCTCAAGGCCAATCGACCAACAGGCTCACCGGAACCGGTACTGATTTGGGCGCTCGATGGCAACACCGCCGGCCGCCGATATATCAAGAAGTGGAAAGAGCGGGCCGAAACAGAAGGGTGGACTTGCAAAGCAGCGGTCATTCCTCAGCGCGGCCGTATTCAGCAAGACTGGAGCGATTTGCATTTGCTGGATCGCGCCCAAGAAGATCCCGATAAACACTATTTGTCCGTTGAAGGCATCGCCGGATACCTTCATCAGGGCGCGTTACTTACGGCTAAGACTGCCAGCGAAAAAGGGCTGTTGATCTATGAAAACTCGAACAACCAGACCGAGTTTGAGTTCAGCCACGGTAACCGGCTTTATTGGTTCAAGTTGGATGTCGATCGCTACCAAAACGCGATGAACCGTATCGCAGAAGAACAGGGGCAACTCACACATGAAGAACTGCGCGAACGTGCTTTAAACGAATCCAACAGCATCCGCGAAATTGCAAATTGTTTGCCTACGCCGCTTTACTTCCAGGAAAACAAGATAACTGACGAAAGTTGGTACTACTTCAAAGTGGAATTTCCGCACGACGGGCAACCGGTCAAAAACACATTTACCAGCTCTCAAGTATCGACTGCCAGTGAATTCAAAAAGCGACTTTTGGGTATCGCTCCAGGGGCTGTTTACACCGGCAGCAATCTGATGCTTGAGCGTTCGATGAAAAATCAATTGTTCAACATCCAGCGAGTGGAAACGGTCGATTTCATCGGGTATAGCAAAGAGTTGCAGTGCTATGTGTTGGGCGATGTGGCAATGAAAGGCGGTTCACTGCATCGGCTCAACTCTGAAGATTACTTCGACATAGGCAGGCTCTCCGTTAAAAGCCTTAATCAGTCGGTTGAGTTAAACATCAACTCAGACCCTCGTGAGTACAAAACCACGTGGGTCAACCATCTGTACGTTGCTTTCGGCCCAAAGGGGCTGGCCGCGTTGACTTTCTGGTTTGGCACTTTGTTTGCGGAGCAGATCCGCGCCACACAAAAAAGCTTTCCTTTTATGGAAATAGTGGGCGAGGCCGGCGCTGGAAAAACAATGTTGATCGAGTTTCTATGGAAACTCTTCGGCCGCGACCACGAAGGCGCGGACCCTTCGAAATCCACGAATGCCGGGCGGGCTCGCAACTTCGCCCAAGTTTCCAACCTGCCCGTAGTTCTGATCGAGTCCGACCGCGAACAGACCGCCGAAGGCAAGAGCCATGTAAAGGCTTTCGACTGGGACGAGCTCAAAACGGCTTACAACGGTCGCAGCTTGCGGTCGCGTGGTATGGCCACATCGGGCAACGAAACGTACGAGCCGCCCTTCAGGGGCGCGATTGTGATCAGTCAGAACAACCCTGTGGCTGCTTCCGAGGCGATCATGCAGCGGATTGTCCACCTGACATTCGATCGATCAGGCCACAACGCGCAAAGCAAGGTAGCCGCCGACGAACTGACGATGATGTCAATCGCCGAGGTCAGCGGCTTCATTCTGGCCGCGACCAAACGCGAAGAGGCCGTGCTGGAGATCGTCAATCGCATGGCGCCGGTCTACCAAAAAGAGCTTTTCGAGCGGCCAGATATTCGCGTGATGCGCATTGCACATAATCACGGCCAATTGCTGGCCCTAGCCGATGCGCTGCGCCTGGTCATCAAGATCACCGACGAGCAGCACAAGCAGCTGCAGCAGCAAATCATCAACATGGCTGTTCAACGTCAACAGGCCATCAATGCTGATCACCCACTGGTCAGCGAGTTTTGGGACATGTACGAATACTTGAATGGCGACGATAACAAGCCCAGGTTAAATCACAGCCGCAAGCCCGATACAGAGATTGCCATCAACATCAACCATTTCGTGACTGTCGCGGCAGATCACAAGCAGCAAATCCCACCTATCCGCGATATCAAAAACCTGCTTAAGACCAGCCGTCGCTATCGATATGACGGGCAGCGTGTGGTCAACAGCCTCATCCATGCACAGACACCGAACTACTCAGGCAGTGGTTCCGAGCGGTGCTGGGTTTTCCTAAAGGGGACATCATGAAGATCTATATCGCCGGTCCCATGACTGGCTTGCCAAAACTGAATTTCCCAACGTTTCATTCCGTTGCTGACTTCCTTCGCCGCGAGGGCCATACCGTTGTCAATCCAGCGGAGCTCAACGTTGACGCCAACGCGTCCTGGGAAAAGTGTATGCGAGTCGATATACGTGAATTGGTCACGTGTGAAAGCATCTTTTTGCTGCCCAACTGGACGCTTTCTCGGGGAGCACGACTGGAGTTTCACATTGCATCACAGCTTGGTATGCAGATCATTGAAGCCAGTTCGTATTTGCCAAAAAGGATTAGAACTCTGTGGTTTGGCGTCGATCACGCTACTCGCCCGGATTGTTCGGTGATCGAGGTGAAAGAGCACCGGTACCAAGGCGAAGAGACGGTCCAGACGGGGGAGCCGGAATGACTGATCAAATATTTATTCATCCCCGTAAAACCGGCAAAACGAAAGCCACTGTTGAAAGGATAGTCGACGCTTACTTGAGCGCCGAACTTACCGTTCCTCTTGAAGTAGCCCTTGCCGATCCGGCCTTGTCCGTTTGTTTAAAAAATATCGTCCATGCCAACCAGGCCAACCCAAAACGTTTGGTTGATATGGAATCAGAAGGCCATCGGCTTTTGGTCACGCCCGTCAATACACCAGCAAAAGTCGCACCGTTCAGGGCGATCGATAGATCCCGCCCGGACCTCATGCGCCGCGCCGCCGGCGACTTGGACGATTAAAAAAACTTCAATCCACAGGAGTAAAAATGAAGAAGAAATTATCCACAAAATCTGTGCATAGCCGGGCTTACCGTCGTCGGGATTTGCAACGCAAGCAAGAAGCCACGGCCCTGCAGGATACTTTGGTCGATTTGCAGTCAACCCATCGGCAACGTACTGGCGTGATGATAGTCGTGTTCGTTCTGGCTTTGTTGGGTGTAGCCGCGGCTGCGATGATCGTGGGTGGTGCTGCATGACTGATACCCGCAACATTTACCATTTTCATCTGTTCCCAGGATCCGGAGGAGGCAAAAAGGGATTCCAACGAGCGCAACCTCGCATACCTGGGCTACAAGGCAATTTTGTATATGTCGGTGGCATGGATATTGATGCGGTCGCCGTGCGGGATTGTGACAAGCTTGGCGGCTATCCGACTACCGTACGTGACTTAGCCAGCCGCGAGCAATATATAGCGATCAACCGGCAGGAACCGCCGCCCGGATGGGCAGAGGTGACAGCGGACGATGTTCGAGCGGCAGCTCATGGACACGCGCCTAACGTCGTTTTCCTTTCCGCTCCATGCAAGGGATATTCGGGACTGCTCGCAAAGTCTCACGCAGCCTCAATTAAGTATCAGGCAATGAACGGTCTGGCCCAACGGGCCGTCTGGTTGTGCTTGGAGGCCTGGAAAGACGATCTTCCCGAGTTTTTTATCTTCGAGAATGTCCCACTCATCATGACGCGTGGCCGGCGTTTCCTCGATCAAATCGTGGCTCTGTTTCGACACTATGGCTACATCGTGCGTGAGACCGTACACGATTGCGGAAAAGTTGGCGGGCTGGCGCAAAGCCGTCGGCGATTCTTATTGGTTGCACGCCATGCTGAAAAGATGCCGTCAGCAGTTTATGAGCCTCCAGTTCGTCCGCTTCGCTCTGTAGGTGAGGTGTTAAGCCGCATGCACTTACCTGGTGATCCAATTGCTGGCCCTATGCATCGAGTGCCGCGACTGGCTTGGAAGACATGGGTACGCTTGGCGTTTGTCGAGGCTGGTAAGGATTGGCGCTCACTCAACAGGCTGACCATCGAGGATGGTTATTTGCGTGACTATCTAATCGTACCTGAAGTGCATCGCGGCAATTATGGTGTGAACGAATGGGATAAGCACATGGGAACGATCACCAGCCGAGGCTTACCAACAAACGGTGCTTTCTCAGTTGCTGATCCTCGGGCGGCTGCTGGCGCAGCTCAGTATCAGCAGTATGGTGTCATGCGGATGAAAGACACGGCCGGCGCCATCATTGGCGTTAAATCTCCTGGCCAGGGCACATACAGCATTGCAGACCCGCGACACGACGGTCCCGCCAAGCACTCCAACGAATTCAGGATCGTACCTTTTGACGACGCTGCAAAGGCAGTCACCAGCGCCCACGGAACCGGCCAATGCGTGGCCGACCCGCGCGGTGGACGCGGCTTTTCAAAGTATGGGGTTACGGCCTACAACTGCGCGGCCAATGCTGTAATCGGCGGCAGTACCAGTGGCGAGGGTGCGTATGCTGTGGCGGATCCTCGGCCCAAGATGCAACGGTCCAAAGGCGATAACTATTTGACCGGCGGTCACTATGGCGTCAAACGATGGGACGAATCAAGCATGGCCGTATCCGCATCGGCTTGCCACGACAACGGCCACTGGTCGGTCGCAGATCCGCGACCGATGCCTTCGCCCAATGACAAATTGGTGTGCCGGATTACGGCTCAGGATGGTACCTGGCACAGACCGTTCACAACGCTTGAGCTCGCCGCACTCCAGTCCTATTACGATCCAGACGATTTCGCTGAGTACGGACCATTGGTCATGGAGGGCACATCAGACCAAGTCTGGCGCGAACACATTGGAAACATGGTGCCGTCGCTCGCCGCTACCGCCGTGGGCGAAGAGATCGGCCGCGCCATTCTGCTCTCATGGGCTGGCGAAACCTTCCAACTTTCAGCAACACCTATCTGGGTGCGACCACTGGCTATTGCCATTTCCGTGCGAGGTAACGAATGAATCACGACGCAATTTCTGTTCAGATGTGCCGAAATGCCGGATTATCTGACGACGTTATTGAGGTGTTGCTTACGCGACTGCAGCGTAAGTTGCAGTCGGGGGTCGATCGGGTAACCGCTCAGCCAGTTGAAGATAGTGGTCGAGTAATAATGATTGATGGCGTGGGCTACACAGTTGATCAAATCCGCGTAGCAATGTCCCGTGTTGAGTTGCCAGAGGGTTATGCCTTGGCGTGGATAGACCGCACATACGATCAGCGCGTCCAGTCAATCATGGCGTTCAATACCTGCGCAGGCGACTTAGACGACAAACTTGATGCGGCATACAGGGCCACTCTTGAGCATTCACCCACCCCAGCGCCAGACGGACAGAAGCAGCAGGAGGTCGGCAATGTTTAAGAAACTCACCCTTCACTTGATCCGCGTGAGCGCGTTAACCATGCGTTTTTTTGTGATCTTCTCTGGCGCCGCTTATTTGGCTAATGCGATCATGCGCTGGGATTATCCAGACTGGCGGTATTACGTGGTCCAAGGGCTGATTCTTGTCACCTACGCCACCGCCGGCGCTGTCGAGTTTTGGGCAGGCCTCACTGCAAAGCTGCTAAAAAAGGCTAGCCATGACTAAGCGTGGATACAACACAAAAGAGGCCATGGCATATCTGGGAGTGCAGCGTCGCTTCTTTGAGCGCCATATCGCCCAACTGCTCGATGGCAAGGGGGTCAGGGCCGGAACATCAATCATCTTTGAAAAGCAAGATTTGGACGATGCGTGGGAGCGTTATAAACTGTTACGCGGTAGCGAACGTGTCCAACCAAAAGGAAACATGAAATGGCGACACGATCACGTAGACAACGGGGGATCACCCCGGACCTTGGCGGCAAATGGAAAATCGATTGCCAGTACCGAGGTCAGAAGATTCGCAAGCGTGGTTTCACAGATTACCGGTCGGCAGAAGATTTCCTGATCCGGCAAAAGAATGCGATCCACGAAAGCGGTATTTCGAGTACCACACAGGAGTCGGCCTTACCGGTTGTGAGTCTCGAGGAAGCTGCGGCGAAGTATCTGGAGCAAAAGGTAGAGAAAGGTATGCCATCGGCCGAAACCGATGCATACCTCCTCGAACCAGTAATTGAAATGCTCGGCTCTTTAACATTGGAAGAGATCTGCAACGACACGATCGCGCCTTTCATCCAGGCGCGTCGGGCGAAGGGCATCAAAAACAAATCCATTAATAATGCTCTGTCCTGCATTAACAGGATCTGTAAACTTGCAAATACAAAGTGGCGCCATCCCGGCACCACCTACCCATTACTTGCAACACCTGTCACGATCGACATGCTTGATCTGGCTGATCAACGGCCACCTCGCCCGATCACATGGTCTGAACAGAAGACGCTGTTTGAACATCTACCGCCACATCTTAGCGATATGGCTCTGTTCGTACTTAACACGGGTGCCCGAAAAAGCGTGGTGTGTCAGCTTCGTTGGCAATGGGAGGTAGGGGTAAAAATCCGTTCTGGGCAACAAGTATCAGTGTTTGTTGTTCCGAGGCAGTATGTGAAAGGTCGCAAGCGTGAACGCGTTTTGATCTGCAACACTACAGCTCAGGAAATCATCGACCGTCAACGGGGTCATCACGATGAACGTGTATTCACGTATTACAAGCAGGTGAAAAAGGGTGGTAGTAAAACCCCAAAGTTTCTACCGATCGCTGATATGCACAACACCGCCTGGCAGCGTGCCCGTGTTTCAGCTGGTTTGGATGACCTGCATGTTCATGATTTAAGGCACACAGTGGGCATGCGACTTCGCCATGCTGGGGTATCAGAACGAACCCAGGATGAAATTCTTTGGCATTCTCGCAAAGACATGACCGCGCATTATGCGGTCGCTCAGATCCGGGAAGTGTTTGATGCCCTGGAGCTTATTTCGCAGGAAGGGCAGATGGGTGAGACGCTGAATCTGTTGGCTATCGTTCGGCGAGCCCAGATTGGGGCTGTGCCGGCACAAGTCACACAAAACTCACACATCCAAAGAAAAACCGCCTAGAGGTTGAGACTCTAGGCGGTTTTAACTAGCTGATTTAACTAGTAAATTCTGGCGCGGCTGGCAGGATTCGAACCCACGACCCCTTGGTTCGTAGCCAAGTACTCTATCCAACTGAGCTACAGCCGCGTAAAGAAGCAGAACTATAACACATAAAATTTTTGTTGTCATTTTTCGTTGGCCGGTTGACAGCCAAAAGCGGGAAGTCGAATATAGCAGGCCATTAAATGAATCATTCGTGCAACAGGAGGCAGGGTTGGCTGATTTGAGCAGATTTACGTGTGTTGAGGATTTTCATCGGCTGGCCCGGCGCCGGATGCCTCGCATGTTCTATGATTACGCGGCTTCGGGTTCTTGGACGGAGTCTACGCTGCGCGCCAATGAGCACGATTTACAGGAGTGGCTGTTTCGCCAGCGTGTGGCGGTGGATATCGAGCATCGATCTATCCGTACGCACATGCTGGGCGAAGAAGTGGCAATGCCGGTGGCCATTGCCCCTACGGGGCTTACCGGGATGATGCATGCCAATGGCGAAATGCACGGTGCGATGGCCGCCAGGAAGTTCGGGATACCGTTTACGCTGTCGACCATGAGTATTTGCTCGATTGAAGACGTGGCAGAGCATACCCAGGCGCCGTTCTGGTTCCAGTTGTATGTCATGCGCGATAAAACGTTCATGGAAAACCTGATTCGCCGGGCCCAGCGGGCGAACTGTTCAGCCCTGGTGGTCACACTCGATCTGCAGGTCATGGGGCAGCGTCATTGCGATATCAAGAACGGGCTTAGTGCGCCGCCTAAACCCACTTTTGGAAATTTGCTTAATCTGGCGACAAAGCCGCACTGGTGCTGGCAGATGGCTCAAACGCAACGGCGTACATTTCGCAATATTGTCGGTCATGCCCAGGGGGTTACCGATGTGTCTTCGCTGGCGGCGTGGACGGCCGAGCAGTTCGACCCCCGCCTCAATTGGGACGATATCAAGCGCATTAAAGATTTGTGGGGCGGCAAGCTGGTGCTCAAGGGCGTGATGGACCCCGAGGATGCCCGTTTGGCGGCGCAGTCGGGTGCCGATGCCCTGGTGGTGTCGAATCACGGGGGGCGTCAGTTGGATGGGGCGCCATCGTCCATTAAAGTCCTGCCGGATATCGTCGATGCAGTGGGTAACGATATCGAAGTCTGGATGGATGGCGGCATTCGTTCCGGGCAGGACGTATTGCGGGCAATTGCGCTGGGAGCCAAAGGCACGCTGATCGGGCGTTCGTTCTTGTATTCTCTTGGCGCCGGCGGCGAGGCCGGGGTTACGAAATGCCTGCAGATGCTGGCTAAAGAGCTGGATTTAACCATGGCCTTTTGCGGCCACAACGATATCAACAAGGTGGATGCCTCTATTTTGCGCAGGGCATAAAAAAATCCCGGCGGTTGCCGGGATTATGGTTTTAACCGAACTCAGCATGAATGCTTAATGGTGATCCAGGCTCTTGTCGGTGAACAACCAGTCGCGCAGCTCTTTGTCGAACTTGGGATCTTTACGGCGGATCCACTCGAGCGTCATGGCTGCGTGTTCTTTTTCTTCGTCGCGGTTATGTTCCAGAATGGCTTTCAGATCTGAGTCTTTACAGGCGTCGACGCGTTGGTTGTACCAGTCGACGGCTTCAAGCTCTTCCATTAGCGACACAATAGCGCGGTGCATATCGCGTGTTTCATCTGAAAGTTCTGATATGGGTTCGTGATAGCCTTCGTTTGACATCTGTAGCTCCTTTACGTGAAGTGTAAAAATAGCATAAATGTGGCGTTATAGTAGCGCGACATTTCCCCTGATTCTACTTTATTGACCCATTCCATGAATTTCGAGCAAACAATGATTCTGGCCATCCTGGCTGTTACCGTGGGTATGTTTTTATGGGGGAAGTGGCGCCACGACATGGTTGCCGCCGGTGCGTTGCTGGCCTGTGTGGGCGTGGGGCTCATCCAGCCTGTTGATGCCTTTCTGGGGTTTGGCCACAATGCGGTGGTGACAGTGGCCTGCGTCTTGATTCTGAGCAGTGCGCTGCAGTCGTCGGGTGCGGTCGATGTGCTGACCCGTTTTATCTTGCCCTCGAAGGCGGGCCCCACTTTAAGTATTGCAGCGCTTACGACACTGGCGGCTGTTTTGTCGGGCTTTATGAATAACGTCGGTGCGCTGGCGTTATTAATGCCGGTTGCCATTCAAATTGCCGGCAGGCTTGAGTTGCCGGCGGGCAAGGTTCTCATGCCACTGGCGTTCGGATCGATCCTCGGGGGAACCACCACACTTATCGGTACGCCGCCCAACCTGATTGTGTCGGGCTTTCGCGAGTCGGCCGGACTGGGCTTGTTCAGAATGTTCGATTTCACCCCGGTTGGCGCCGTTGTCGCACTGGTGGGGGTGATGTTTATTTCCTTGATCGGTTGGCGGCTGGTGCCGACCCGTCAAAAGGCCGGTATTGAAGGGTTTGAAACGGAAGCGTACATGACTGAAGCCCGCGTGCCGGAAGACAGTAAGTTGGTAGGCCGTTCGTTGCGCGAGCTTGACGATGAAATGGACGAGCTTGACGCGCAAATTGTGGGTTTGGTGCGCAATGAAGTGCGCATGATGGCGCCCAGTGCCGCTCGCGTGATTCGGGCGAACGATATTCTGGTCATTGAAACCGATGCCGAGTCCCTGGCCGATGTGCTTTCCACCTTTGGCCTGGAGCTCGAGGAAGAGGAAGAGGCGCCGTTGTCCGAATCCAAGAAAGAAACAAATGACGAGATCATATTGCAAGAGCTGGCGATTATGCCCTCCTCCAGTCTGGAGAACCGATCCGCCAGTGACTTGTTACTGCGCACGCGCTATGGCATTAATTTGTTGGCAGTTTCGCGCCAGGGCCAGCGCTTGTTGTCGCGGCTCAGGGCGATCAAGCTGCGGCCCGGTGACCTTCTGCTTTTGCAGGGGCCACCCGACGCGTTGGGCAGCTTTGCGTCCAGCATGGGCGCGGTGCCGCTGGCTGAACGCAAGGTGCGCATTCCGGATCGGCGCAATGTGATTTTATCGTCGTCGATTATGCTGGGTGCGGTGCTGCTGGCCGTGTCGGGCTGGGTGTCGGCGGCTGTGGCGTTTGCGGCGGGTGTGTTGGCCTCGATGGCCCTGCGCACAGTGAATTTAAGGTCGGTTTATGAACAGGTCGACTGGCCGGTGATTGTCTTGCTGGCCATGTTGCTGCCGGTTGCGGGTGTAATGCAATCAACCGGTGCAGCGGGGCTTGTGGCCGGTTTCCTGCTTGATTATTTCGCGCAGGGTAATGCGGTGATCGCGCTGGTGGTGATTCTGGTGACCACGATGATTCTGACGGACTTGATGAACAACGCCGCCACCGCAGCGGTGTTGGCACCCATTGCGTTGGGGGCGGCCAATCAACTGGGTGTCAATCCGGACACCTTTCTGATGGCGGTTGCAATTGGTGCTTCTTGTGCGTTTTTAACGCCAATCGGCCACCAGAACAATACGCTTATTCTGGGGCCGGGCGGTTTTCGTTTCGGCGATTATTGGCGCATGGGCCTGCCATTGGATATTCTTGTGGTTGCAACGGCAATACCCATGTTGCTGCTGGTGTGGCCGCTGGATGGCTGATTTCACGGCCACCTGCCCAATGGAAAAATTTACAGCATGGCCTGCAGTTGCCGGCGCAACTGGCTTTTGCGGTAGCCGGGCAGGAACGATGCAACAAGACTGTTGTCGGCCAATTTGGCCAGTTCAGCCCTGGAAAGCTTCAGCGACGCTGCAATGGCACGGTAGTTGTCGCCCACGTAGCCGCCGAAATAGGCCGGGTCGTCGGAGTTCACTGTTACGACCAGGCCCTGGCGCAGCAGGCGGGCAATGTTGTGGTCTTTCATATCATCAACCACACAAAGCTTCAGATTTGAAAGAGGGCACACGGTAAGCGGTATTTGCTCGCGGATCAGGCGTTTGACCAGATCGGGATCTTCTTCGCTGCGCACGCCATGATCAATGCGGTCAACGTGCAATAAATCCAGTGCATCGCGCACGTATTGCGCCGGGCCTTCTTCGCCGGCGTGCGCGACCAGACGGAAACCAAGCGCTTTGCACCGGTTGAATACGCGTTGGAATTTGTCGGGCGGGTTGCCCACTTCGGCCGAGTCAAGGCCGATGCCAATCCAGATGTCTTTGTATTGCTCGCGCAGGGGCAGGGCGGCTTCCAGCGTTTCGAATGCCGCTTCTTCCGACAGGTGGCGCAAGAAGCTCATGAGCAAATAGCTGGTGAGCCCGGTTTCCTGCTGCATTTGGCGTACCGCGCGGGCAATGCCTGCAAAGACTGTTTCAATGGCCACGCCGCGTTCTGTATGTGTTTGCGGATCGAACATGATTTCGGTGTGGCAAACACCATCGGCGTGGGCCTTTTTAAGGTAAGCCATTGTCATGTCGAAGAAGTCGCGCTCGGTAATCAATACGCTGGCGCCCGCGTAATACAAGTCCAGGAACGATTGCAGGTCTTTGAAGGCGTAGGCCTGGTGAAGTTCGGCTTCCGAGGCGTAGTTCAGCCTGACGTTATTTCGACGAGCCAACTCAAAAATCAGCTTGGGTTCCAGCGTGCCTTCGATATGTAAATGCAACTCGGCTTTGGGCAAGGCAATAATGAATTCATCCAGTTTCGAGTCAATCATGTTCTTTTCCGACTTTTATGCAGTTGCAAGGGGTGTTCAGTTTATAAATGGCGCCACGCGGCAATCATGAGCAGGGCCCAGGCCACAATGAAGGCAACGCCGCCCAGCGGGGTGACGGCTCCAAGCCATTTCACGCCGCTTAATGCCAGGATATAAAGGCTGCCGCTGAACAGCACAATGCCTGCAAACATGATCAGCCCCGACCAACCCGGCAGCGTTCCGCCTATTCGGGTGCTGAGCGCGGCAATTAGTATGATGCCCAGGGCGTGAACCAGTTGGTATAGTACGGCTGTTTGCCATATGGCCAGCATGTCGGCCGAAAGCACACGTTTGAGGCCGTGTGCGCCAAATGCGCCCGCGCCAACACCAATCAACATCATCAGCGCGCCTAATATAACAAGTTGTCGTTCTGTCATTTTTTGTCCTGCGGGTTTGCAGGCATGGCCTGCGTTGGTCCGATTTGTATATCATGTTAGCCGCAACCCGCTCAAGCGGGGTCCGGCCGCAAGGTGGATTCAAATAAGAATTGGAAATGGTATTTGCGTGAAAAACAGGTTCCGGAACATTGTTGGTGTGTGCGTTATGGCTTGGGTTGCTGCCGTCTTGGCAGGCTGCTCGCCGCAGCCCGTGAATACGCCGTATGAGGAAGGCGCATTGGCGCAAAACACTTTGTTTACGGCATTTTCCCAGCGCTCTCCCAAATATCTTGACCCCGCCAGTTCCTATTCCACCGACGAAACGCCGTTTACCTACTCCATTTATGAACCGCTTTATGGCTATCATTATTTAAAGCGTCCCTATCAACTGATTCCCCGCGCCGCCCAGGCGGTGGTCAGCCCCCGCTATTATGACGAAAACGGCAATCGCCTGCCCGATAATGCGCCGGGTGAAGACATTGCCGTCAGCGTGTACGACATTCCCATACAAAAAGGCATTCAGTTTGCACCTCATCCGGCTTTTGCACGCAATGAAGAAGGCAACTATCGCTATTGGCCTTTGAAACCGGGTGCGCTGGAGAACAAATACGTCTTAACGGATTTCGAAGAAACGGGTACGCGCGAATTAACAGCCCATGACTATGTCTACGGTATTCGGCGGCTTGCCAGTCCGCGGGTCGTTTCGCCCGCGTTTGGGGTTCTGTCGTCCCACATTGAAGGCTTGAGTGAATATGCCCAGGAGCTGCAGGCTTTGGACAAGCAGTGGGAAGAACAAGGGCGCAGCCCCGAATGGCTTGATTTGCGCCAGTATGAGTTCAGCGGGGTACAGGCGCTCGATGATCATACCTTGCGCATACGTGTAAAAGGCAAGTACCCGCAGTTCAAGTACTGGCTTGCGATGACCTTTACCGCGCCTGTTCCATGGGAGGCAGACCGGTTCTATCATCAGCCAGGCATGGCACAACGCAACTTATCGCTGAATACCTGGCCTGCGGGTACCGGGCCTTATATGCTGGAAACGTCGGTTCAGAATCGACAACACGTGATGGTGCGCAACCCGCATTTCAGGTCCTCTCCCTATCCCTGCGAAGGGGAGCCGGGAGACGAGGAATCGGGTTTGCTGGCTGACTGCGGCAAACCCACGCCATTCGTTGACCGCATCGTGTTTTCGCTGGAAAAGGAAAGCGTTCCCCTGATGGGTAAGTTCCTGCAGGGGTATTACGACGTTCCCGAGGTCGATGGCGGCAGTTATGGCGTAGCCATGCAGGTGGCAGCAGGCGACTCCGCCGAGAAGGCCGAGCTTTACGCCGACCGGGGTTTGCAGCTGTTGTCCTCGACCGAGCCGCAAATTACATACATGGGTTTCAATTGGCTGGACCCCGTGGTGGGGCGCGGCGATACGCCCGAGCAGCAAGCCCGTAACCGCAAGTTGCGCCAGGCTATCAGCATTGCATTCGATTGGGAGCAGTTCGTCTCGATTTTCTTGAATGACCAGGGGCAGGTGGCACAAGGGCCGCTTCCTCCCGGTGTGCCGGGCTACCAGCCTTTGCCTAAGGGGCTGAATACCCAGGTATACAGTTGGGAGGACGACCGGGCAGTTCGACGGCCCATTGAACAGGCCCGGGAACTGCTTGCCCAGGCGGGTTACCCCAATGGGCGAGACGCTGCCACGGGGGAACCTTTGATCCTGCATTTTGATTCGGCAGGCGGAATGGGCTCAAATGCAACGCTCGACTGGATGCGCAGGCAGTTGAAGAAGCTGAACGTTGAGCTGGAGATTCGAGCCACCGATTACAACCGTTTTCAAGACAAAATGCGCCAGGGCAATGCGCAAATGTTCATGTGGGGCTGGGTGGCCGATTACCCGGACGCAGAGAATTTTCTGTTCCTGCTGTATGGGGGTAACGCCAAAGCCAAAACGGGTGGCGAGAATGCGGCCAATTACCAGAATCCCGAGTATGACGCCTTGTTTGAACAACTTCGATTTCTGGATGATGGCCCGCAGAAAGATCGCGTCGTCGCGCGCATGGTTGAAATCGTGCAGCGCGATATGCCCTGGATGTTTGGTTTCTATCCAAAATCCGGAGGCGCCTATCAGGCCTGGATGTCTAATGCCAAGCCGACCCAAATGGTTCGCAATACGTTGCAATATCTGCGGGTCGACGCCGATCAACGGGTAGCCAGTGTGGACAAGTGGAATACGCCGCGTTGGTGGCCGCTATGGCTCTTATTGGTTTTGTGCCTGATTGGCGCCTGGCCGGCCTGGCGGATTATTCAACGTCGTGAGCGCGCCACCGCGCTGGATCACTCTGAAGGGAAGCGCGATTTATGACCGCTTATATTGTTCGTCGTCTGTTTTACGGCATTGCTGTACTGATTGGCGTAAATTTACTGACCTTCGTCCTGTTCTTTGCCGTTAATACGCCCGACGACATGGCGCGCATGGCCATTGGAGGGCAACGCGTAAGCCAGGATGCCATTGAGCACTGGAAGCAAGAGCGCGGGTACAACAAGCCGCTGTTCTACAACACATCGGCACAGGGCGTGCACGCCTTCACGGATACGGTTTTTTATGAGCGGTCCGCGCCGCTTTTGGTGTTCGACTTCGGCTTTTCGGATGGGGGACGCGATATCGGGTATGAAATCCGCGAACGGATTGGCCCAAGCCTGGCGCTGGCGATTCCCAGTTTTGTGCTGGGTATGCTGGTGAGTGTGTCTTTTGCGTTGCTGCTGGTTTTTTTCCGCGCCACGAAACTGGATTTCGCCGGCGTTGTGGCGTGTGTGGTGCTGTTATCCATTTCGGGGCTTTTTTACATTATTGCGGGGCAGTGGCTGTTCGCCAAGATACTGCGTTGGGTGCCGTATTCCGGGTTTACCGATGGCTGGGACAGTTTGCGGTTCCTGGTTCTGCCAGTGGCCGTGGCGGTCATTTCGGGCCTGGGCAGTGAGTCCCGGTTCTATCGCACACTTTTCCTGGAGGAAATCGGTAAAGACTACGTGCGCACGGGCAGGGCGAAAGGCCTGGCCGAGCATGTCGTTTTGTTCCGGCATGTATTGCGCAATGCAATGCTGCCCATTCTAACTGGTACCGTGTCGGCGATTCCTTTGCTGTTCATGGGCAGCCTGATTGCCGAGTCGTTTTTCGGTATTCCCGGCTTGGGCAGCTATACCATCGATGCCATTAACGCCCAGGATTTTTCAATCGTGCGGGCCATGGTATTTTTGGGTTCGGCGTTATACATCGTGGGGTTATTGTTGGCAGACATTTCTTATACGCTGGTTGATCCCCGCGTTCGATTCGAGTAGAGCCATGCCAAAATTCGTTTTCCTCTGGACAGACATTTTTGTACTGGTACTGGTGGCGGGAGTGCTCTTGTATGTTGTCCATGTCAGGCGCACGCCGTCGTTGCGCAGCGCCTGGGCTCAAGTGGGTCGCTCGGCATCGGCCATGTCAGCTGCGGTGGTATTGTTGCTGTTCACGCTGGTGGCAGTGCTCGATTCGGTGCATTATCGCCCTCGTCTGGCACAGAGCGACGCCGGGAATGGGCCGGTTTACGCGCCGGTGCTGCGCTCGGCGCTTGATGACATGTTGAGCTGGACCCGTCTGAGTCAACCGGAGGCAACGTATTCCGCGCCGCTGGCTATTCGCCAGTTCACGAAAGAAACCCAAATTATCAATGATGAGCCAGTGCGTGATTATCCGCGGCTCAAGCATGCCGGCACTCAACTGGAAGACGATGCGCTGCACTACCGGGACTTATGGTTGCGGGCGGCGTTGGGCGTGCTGGTGGGTTTGGGCATCAGTGCCGCCCTGGCGTTTTTGTTAACTTTGATGCATCGGCGTCGCGCAGTTTCAATGCGTGATGCGTTCATGCGCTGGTGGTGCGGTGATACCCAGATACCGGTTCGTGCCATGTGGTTGACCAGTGCCCTGATTCTATTGCTGGCCGGCGTGCTGGTTGCCTTGAGTGTCGATTATCACGTTTTGGGTACCGATCGCGTTGGCAACGACGTGATGAAGCAGGCGTTGAAAAGCGTCCGGACGGCGTTGGTCATCGGCACGCTTACCACCCTGGCCATGCTGCCGCCGGCGTTGTTTTTTGGTATTTCCGCTGGCTATTTCAAAGGTCGGGTAGACGATGCCATCCAGTACTTGTATACCACCTTGACCTCGATTCCCGGCGTGTTATTGATTGCCGCCTGCGTGCTGATGATGCAGGTTTACATTGATACGCACCCTGAAGCGTTTCCCACGGTTACCGCGCGTGCCGACTTACGTTTATTCATGCTTTGCCTGATTCTTGGCTTAACCGGCTGGGCCGGATTGTGCCGATTGTTGCGTGCCGAAGTGCTGAAACTGCGGGAGCTGGAGTATGTTCAGGCAGCCAGGGCTTTTGGCGTTGGGCATTGGCGTATTATGCGTCATCACTTGCTGCCTAATGTCATGCATATCGTGCTCATTACCATGGTCTTGCAGTTCTCGGGTCTGGTGCTCTACGAGGCAGTCCTGTCGTATTTGGGTATTGGTGTGGACCCAAGCATGGCCTCTTTCGGCACCATGATCGATGCCTCTCGTACTGAAATGTCGCGCGATCCCATGATCTGGTGGAATTTGCTCGCGGCGTTTGTCTTCATGCTGGCGCTGGTATTGGCGGCGAATATTTTCGCCGACGCGGTGCAGAAAGCATTTGATCCGCGCATGCGCAATTTCCAGCCCTTGCGTGCCAAACGGCTTATTGCCAAGGGGCACCCATGAGTCAGAAGATGGCAATTTCGCAGCAGGCAAAAGCGAATGACCTGATCCTCCAGGTTGAGAGATTGTCGGTGCAATTGCGCACCGATGCCGGGGCGCACGATGCGGTTCATCTGCTTGATCTGGCGCTACGTCGGGGCGAAACATTCGCTTTGGTGGGTGAGTCGGGTTGCGGCAAAAGTATGACGGCCATGGCGCTGCTGCGCCTGCTGCCTGAAGCCGCCCGAATTACGTCCGGTAAGGTCCTGTTAGAGCAGACTGATTTGAATCGATTGGCGGAATCGCATATGCGCCAGTTTCGGGGCGGGCAACTGGCCATGGTGTTTCAGGAGCCCTCCACCAGCCTGAATCCGGTCATGCCGGTGGGGCGTCAAATTGTGGAAACGCTGCTTGCGCATACCGATTACCGTGGCCACTCCGCCCGCGAGCGCGCCATTTACTGGATGACTCGTGTAGGAATTCGCGACGCACAAACCCGGTTTAACGATTATCCCTTTCAGTTTTCGGGCGGCCAGAAGCAGCGCATCATGATCGCCATTGCCTTGGCTGCAGAACCTGCCGTGCTGATCGCCGATGAACCGACCACTGCGCTCGACGTTACGGTACAGGGGCAAATACTTCATTTGCTGGCCGATATACAAGCGGAAATGGGGCTGGCCATTTTATTGATTACACACGATCTGGCGGTGGTGAAAAAAGTGGCGCGTTATGTGGCGTTGATGAAGCAGGGCGAGATCGTGGAAACAGGTCTGGTTGAGTCCTTCTTCGAGAATCCGCAGCACTCGTATGCACGGCAATTAATCAATGCCATACCTGCGTATGAGAAGCGGGGGCGCTCGCTGGTAACCGGCGAGCCGCTTGTTGAAGCGGG
>TARA_R100000306_G_scaffold62526_1_pt1 | contig 33002 bp, 31 predicted proteins | sample TARA_R100000306 | Tara Oceans TARA_R100000306 (sample SAMEA2620824) | marine metagenome | biome: marine biome (ENVO:00000447); feature: mesopelagic zone (ENVO:00000213); material: "saline water (ENVO:00002010), including plankton (ENVO:xxxxxxxx)" | depth 1000 m | reverse complement strand
GATGATTTTGGTCAAAAATTAGGAAAAGGTGTTTATGTGTATAAGATTACCGTAAAATCTACGTTAACGAACAAGAAGGTTGAAAAGTTCGAGAAATTAGTCATCCTCTAAGGTTTATCTATATATTTGTGAAAAGACCCCGTATTAATGAATAGATCATTACTTGTTTTAGGCCTTTGTTTTACAGTTCTTCAAAATTTAAAAGCTCAGGAAGTTGAAGGGCGACCCATAACTACCGGAGTTCCTTTCTTAGCGATTGCAGCAGATGCACGTTCTGCAGGAATGGGAGATCAAGGGGTGGCGACGCGTCCAGATGCATATTCGCAGCAGTGGAATCCTGCGAAGTATGCTTTTGTTGAGCAGCAACAAGGAGTGGGTTTTAATTACACACCTTATTTAAGTCAGATTGTTGATGATATTTTTTTAGGTCAGGTGACCTATTATAATCGAATTAATGATCGAAGCGCTTTTGCAGGGAGCATGCGTTATTTCAGTTTGGGAGATATTGAGTCTATTCAAAGCAGTAACCCGTCGCAAGCCGAATTAGAAAATCCGCTGATTTTAAGTCCGAATGAATTTACGCTCGATCTATCTTATGCCTTGCGTCTGGGAGATCGTTTTTCAATGGCTGTTGCCGGGCGCTATTTGCGTAGTAATTTGAGACTTCAGATCAACGAAGAAGATGCCAGTGCAGCAGGATCAATAGGTGTAGATATCGCTGGTTTTTATCAGTCAGAAGAAATAAGTTATGACGATTTCAATGGGCGATGGAGAGCAGGATTCAATATTTCAAACATAGGTCCAAAAATTCGATATGATGAGGCAGGTCAAGAAAACTTCATTCCTACCAACCTACGTCTAGGAGGTGGTTTTGATTTTATTCTTGATGCGTTTAATGTCATAGGGGTAGGTCTTGAATTCAATAAGTTGCTTGTGCCATCTCCGCAAGATTTTAATAATGATGGGGTGATCGATGGTTCTGATGCAGAAGCCTATCAGGCGATTGGCTTTTTTGAAGGAATGTTTCAATCTTTTGGAGATGCACCTAACGGAATAAGTGAAGAAATTAAAGAAGTGACCTGGTCTTTAGGTGCAGAATATAAATATGACGATGCGTTTGCTCTGCGTGCAGGGTATTTTAATGAAAGTGATTTAAAAGGTGCTCGTAAGTTCGCTACACTTGGTTTAGGATTCAAATATTCTGCAATAGATATCGACGTTTCTTATTTGTTCTCTACAACTCAAGTACGTAATCCATTAGAAAACACGCTTCGTTTTGGGATTACCTTCAGCTTTGGTAATGAGTATGTAGAATACTAAATTTCAGTATGAAAAAAATTAAAATAGAAGCTGAACTTGAGGTTTATGAAGACTTTTCAGAATTACCTCAAGATATTCAGCAGCTTATGAAAGATGCTTTTGCGGCGCGAGATTCAGCTTACGCACCTTATTCAGAATTTCACGTGGGAGCTGCTTTGTTGCTTTCTAATGGTGAGATTGTAAAAGGAAGCAATCAAGAAAACGCTGCCTATCCTTCTGGTCTTTGTGCAGAGCGAACTGCGATTTATTATGCAGGAGCCAATTTTCCCGACGAAAAACTTGAGGTTATGGCGATCTCTGCGACAGGAAAGCGCAAGCCTTCTACGACACCAATACCACCTTGTGGTGCGTGTCGTCAAGCTATAGCGGAGTATGAAGTAAAGCAAAAACAGCCGGTAGTGATTTATTTTATGGGCGCTAGCGGTAAGGTTTTTAAAAGCGATTCGCTTAGCAATTTGTTGCCGTTTATTTTCACACAAGAATATCTGTAAAATAGCGCGCTAGCTAGCGCTTAAATCCCCTGCGGATTCCCTTCAATTTTTTCTTCAAAGATTTTCACGCTTCGTCCTGAATATACTATTTTTGTTCTCCGTCTTTTTAGGCGAAACGATTATGCCGAGTAAAAATCTTGGTAGGTTTAACAAAATGATGATTTGAAGAGGTTTCTCAAATCGTTGATAAAACTCACAGCGTGAGTAAAGTGTATAGATAAATCTATAATTTAATGAAAGAAATCACAAAAGAGGTATACCTAAACTGGTATGAGGAGATGTCCTTCTGGCGCAAGTTTGAAGATAAACTGGCACAAGTTTATATTCAGCAAAAGGTGCGAGGATTTTTGCATTTGTATAATGGTCAAGAGGCAATACTCGCTGGTGCCCTTCACGCAATGGATCTTACAAAAGATAAGATGATTACGGCTTACCGTAACCATGTGCAGCCAATAGGTATGGGAGAAGATCCTAAACGTGTTATGGCTGAACTCTACGGAAAGAAGACGGGTACTTCTATGGGATTAGGTGGTTCTATGCACATCTTTTCTAAAGAACATCGTTTTTATGGTGGTCACGGTATTGTAGGGGGGCAGATTCCTCTAGGAGCCGGTCTTGCCTTTGGTGATAAATACTTTAAGCGCGATGCGGTAACCTTAACCTTTTTTGGAGACGGTGCTGCGCGTCAAGGTTCGTTGCACGAGACGTTTAACATGGCGATGAACTGGAAACTTCCGGTGGTATTTTGCGTTGAGAACAACGGTTATGCGATGGGGACTTCAGTAAAGCGTACGGCAAACCACGAGGATATCTGGAAGCTTGGTCTTGGTTATGAAATGCCTTGCGGACCAGTAGATGCGATGAATCCTGTGGCTGTGGCAGAAGCTTTTGACGAGGCGATCGCTAGAGCCCGTCGTGGAGATGGGCCAACGTTCTTAGAATTGAAAACCTATCGTTACAGAGGGCACTCAATGAGTGATGCTCAAAAGTATAGAACAAAAGATGAGGTAGCAGAATATCAAAAGATCGATCCGATCACACAAGTGAAGGATATCTTGTTAGAGAAAAAATTTGCTACAGAAGAAGAATTGAAGGCAATTGATAAGCGTGTTAAAAAACGTGTTGCCGAGTGTGAGAAATTTGCTGAAGAAAGTGACTTCCCTGAGAAAGAAGTTATGTATGATGTAGTTTACGAGCAGGAAGATTATCCATTTTTAGCACATAAACCAGAATAATATTATGGCAGAAGTAATTAAGATGCCCCGCCTTAGTGATACAATGGAAGAAGGAACCGTTGCATCTTGGCTAAAGAAAAAAGGTGATAAAGTAGAAGAAGGAGACATCCTTGCAGAGATTGAAACGGACAAAGCGACGATGGAGTTCGAATCATTCTATGAGGGAACGCTACTACATATAGGAATCGAGGAAGGTGAGACAGCAAATGTTGATGCGCTGCTTGCAATAATCGGTGAAGAAGGAGAGGATATTTCTGGTTTGATCGATGGAAGCGCAGATGCAGGATCTGATGCTGAAGAAGAATCTTCAGAGGATGATAGCGCAGAAGATGCTGAGGCTTCAAATGAAGAAGAAAGCGATGATGCTGCTGAAGAAACTTCTGATGATGCTGGTTCAGAAATTCCTGAAGGTGTTGAGGTGGTAACTATGCCACGTCTTAGCGACACGATGGAAGAAGGAACCGTTGCATCTTGGTTAAAAAAAGAAGGTGACAGCGTTGATGAAGGAGATATTCTTGCAGAAATAGAAACCGATAAAGCGACTATGGAGTTTGAGTCGTTTTATAAAGGAACTTTACTTCATATCGGTATTCAAGAAGGAGAAACTGCAAAAGTTGATTCACTACTTGCAATCATTGGTGAAGAAGGAACTGATGTTTCTGGTGTTATTAGCAATTTCAAATCTGGAGGAGCTAAGAAAGAAGCGCCGAAGAAAGAAGAAAAGCCTAAAAAAGAGGCTCCGAAAAAAGAAGAAGCTAAGAAAGAAGCTCCTAAAAAGGAGGCGCCTAAAAAGGAAGAATCAAAACCGGCAAAAAATACTTCATCTAGTGATGGTCGTATTTTTGCTTCGCCATTGGCTAAAAAACTGGCTGAGGAAAAGGGTATTGATCTGGCAAAAGTTCCGGGAAGTGGAGAGAATGGTCGCGTAGTGCGCAAAGATATTGAGAACTATACTCCGGCAGCTTCGGGAGCAGGTGTGCAGCAATTTGTTGCAACAGGTGAAGAAAGCTATGAGGATGTAAATAATTCTCAAATGCGTAAGGCGATTGCCAAGTCTCTTGGTAAATCAAAATTCACCGCACCGCATTACTACTTGAATGTAGAGTTTGATATGGAAAACATGATTGCTTTCCGCAGTCAGTTTAACCAGCTTCCGGATACTAAAGTGTCATATAACGATATGATTATTAAAGCGGTTTCTATCGCTTTAAAACAGCATCCTCAAGTAAACTCGCAATGGTTTGACGATAAGATGCGTTTAAATAATCACGTGCATATTGGTGTGGCAGTTGCTGTGCCAGACGGACTTGTAGTTCCTGTTGTTGAATTTGCAAATGAGAAGTCTTTACAGCAAATCAATGCTGAAGTAAAAGAGCTTGCAGGTAAAGCACGTAACAAAAAACTAAAGCCGGAAGAAATGCAAGGAAGTACCTTTACCATTTCTAACCTGGGAATGTTTGGTATTACAAACTTTACTTCGATCATCAATCAGCCTAACTCAGCGATCTTATCAGTAGGATCGATCATTGAGAAGCCGGTGGTGAAAGATGGTAAAATTGTAGTTGGTAACACAATGACCTTGTCTATGGCTTGTGATCACCGTACTATTGATGGTGCCACAGGTGCTCAGTTTTTACAAACATTGAAAACCTATATCGAGAATCCGGTATTGATGTTGGCTTAATTTAAGCAGCATTTTAAAAATAGATAACTTAAAAACCCATCAACATTTGATGGGTTTTTTTATATTGAACGTATGAAAAGAATTTTTTTAAGTCTGGTATATTGTACAGTATTGGCCTGCGGAAGCACTGCTGATGTACGTCAAGTTGATGCAGGAGCTGCCGCAGAAGCTTCAGAAGGTTATACGGTCTCAAATGAGCCGGCAGAAACCATCAAATCAACGGTAGCGCCTGATCCTGCTTCGGTTGCATTTCAAAAGCACGTTGACGCTTCAGCTATCAAACGACATATCGAATTTTTAGCTTCTGACGCCCTTGCCGGTAGAAAAACAGGCACAGATGGCATAGAAGAGGCAGCGACCTATATTATTAAAGAATTTCAGCAAGCTGGTGTAAAGCCTTACTTCACTTCGTATAGGGATAAGTTTGATGCAAAAGGTGTCGACGGTTACAATGTGGTTGGGATGCTTGAAGGAACTGATGCTGACTTGAAAAAGGAATTTATTGTGATCGGTGCACATTATGATCACATTGGTACGGCGAATGCCGACGGTGAAGACACTATTGCCAATGGAGCTAATGATAATGCATCAGGAACTTCAGCAGTTATAGAATTGGCTAAGTATTTTGCCAAGGCAAAAACCAATAAGCGTAGTATCATTTTCGCCCTTTTTTCTGCGGAAGAACTGGGATTGTTGGGGTCAGCGCATTTGGCTGAGCGTCTTAAAACGACGAGCATCAATCCGTATGTCATGTTCAACATAGAAATGATAGGTGTGCCGATGACCGATAAGGATTATACAGTTTACCTCACCGGATATGAGAATAGCAATATGGCCCAAAAATTTAATGGGTATGCAGGGGCTAAAGTAATGGGCTTTCTGCCGCAGGCAAAACAATTCAATCTGTTTAAGCGCAGCGATAATTATGCATTTTATGCGCAATTTAAAATTCCGGCGCAGACGGTTTCAACCTTTGATTTTACCAACTTTGACCATTATCATAAAGTAGGTGATGAGGCAGCTGCTATGAATTTTGATCACGTGGCTAAGGTTGTGAATCAGTTGATTCCGGGAGTAGAAGGAATGACCAACAGTGTGACTCACGAAATACTTTGGAATGAGTAAGAATATAATAATCACAGGAACAAGTAGAGGGATTGGTTTTGAAATGGCCAGGCAATTTGCTGCCGAAGGACATCAGGTTTTAGCCTTGTCGCGCAACGAGAAGCCGTTGAAAGAATTAGGAGACGACAATGTTCATTCCGTTTCATTTGATATCACTAAGGCTGAAGATTTAAATAAAATATCGGCTTTTGTTAAGACTGAATGGGAAGGCGTTGTAGATATTTTAATACACAATGCCGGTGCATTGGTCAATAAGCCTTTTGAGGAGCTTTCTCAAGCAGATTTTGAACAAGTATATGCTGTAAATGTATTTGGTGTAGCGACTTTAACTCAGGCTATATTACCCTTTATGAAGTCAGGTGGTCACGTGGTTACTGTGAGTAGTATGGGAGGCATTCAGGGCAGTATGAAATTTGCCGGGTTAGCGGCTTACAGTTCGAGTAAAGGTGCTGTGATCACTTTAAGCGAATTGCTTGCTGAAGAGTATAAAGAACAAGGGATTGCCTTTAATGTTTTGGCGTTGGGTGCAGTGCAGACCGAAATGCTAGAAGAAGCTTTTCCTGGATACCAAGCACCACTTTCCGCTGAAGAAATGGCGGCATATATCAAGAATTTTGCGTTGACAGCAAACAAATTTTATAACGGAAAAGTTTTGCAGGTTTCGGCGTCTACGCCATAAACGATGAAGAATATCTTAGGCAAATACATACCAGAGCAAGCGGTTGACCCTGTTTTTGAGTTGATCAAAAATTTTGGCGTTCATCTTAAGATCGTTGATGAACGTGTTACGCGTCACGGAGATTATAGGAGGTTGCCTGGTGGGGGACATCAAATCACGGTGAATACCAATTTGAATTCCTATCGATTTTTGATAACCTTAATTCATGAGATCGCCCATTTAGTAGCCTTCGTGAAATTTGGTAACCGAATAAAACCACACGGTAAAGAATGGAAATATACCTTTCAAAATTTAATGTTGCCGTTTATTAGGCCCGAGATCTTTCCGAAGCAACTCTTACCGGTTATCGCCAATCATTTTAAAAATCCTAAAGCGAGTAGCGATACCGATGCGCAATTATCACTAGCTCTTAAGCAATTTGACCCACCCAACGATAAAAGCTATATATTTGAAATTCCGCGGGGTAGTCTTTTTAAATTATATAACGGAAAAGTTTTTCAAAAAGGAGAACGTAGAATTAAACGTTATGAATGTGTAGAGACCGCCACGGGAAAAGTTTATTTATTTCAACCTAACGCAGAGGTCGAACTTTTAACTTAACAACACCAGATGACAAACAAAAACTACTATGCAATTATTATGGCCGGGGGAGTTGGTTCCCGATTTTGGCCACTGAGTAAAGCAAGTTATCCCAAGCAGTTTCACGATATTTTAGGAGCAGGAGAGACTTTAATACAACGTACTTTTGGACGTTTGTCTCAAACCGTGCCTTCAGACAATGTTCTGGTGCTGACGAATGAGAACTATAAAGGACTGGTGAACGAGCAGTTGCCTAAGGTTAAAGATGAAAATATTGTCTTAGAGCCCGCAATGCGTAATACAGCTCCGTGTATTTTATTGGCGGCTTTAAAAATTTACAAGGCGAATCCCGATGGGGTAATGATCGTTGCTCCCAGTGATCATTGGATCGAAGATGAGCAGGCTTTTTTAGCAGATTTAAACACCGCGTTTGAAGCTTGTGCTGCTGATGATTCTGAAGAAAAATTGTTGGTTACTTTGGGTATTGAGCCAACCTTCCCGCATACGGGTTATGGGTATATTCAATATACAGCCGGAGACGACGCTGTAAAAGGAGTTAAGGCTTTTAAAGAGAAGCCCGATTATGAAACTGCGAAGCAATTTTTAGCAGAAGGGAATTATTCTTGGAATGCCGGTATCTTTATTTGGAGTGCCAGAGCTATTATCGAAGCCTTTGAAAAATACCTTCCTGAGATGTACGCCTTATTCAATTCTGGTTTTGAAGCGCTAAATACAGATTCAGAACAGCAATTTATTGTTGATAATTACGCTAAAGCCGAGAACATCAGTATCGATTATGGTATTCTTGAAAAAAGCGGTCACGTTGGGGTAATTCCTGCAACATTTGACTGGAGTGATCTGGGTGCTTGGGGTGCCTTATATGACAACTTAGAAAAGGATAGTGAGGACAATGTAGTCGTAAATGCCAAAACGGTAATACGCGATTCAGAAGGCAATCTCATTCGTTCTGAAAAAGGAAAAGTTGTTGTTATTGAAGGTTTAAAAGATTATATCGTAGTAGATAGTAATGAGGTTCTTGTAATTATGCCAAAGGCTAAAGAACAAGATGTGAAAATTATACGTGCTGAAGTTGAAAAGAAATTTGGTTCAGACCTCGTTTAAGCGTGAATGGAAGAGCAAAATAAGATAGCGCAGGACGAGAAAGTTTCGAATGAAGCAGTCAAGAGAGATGCGAAAACGCTTTGGTATAGTGTACGTACTTTTTTGTCTGAATTACTCGATATACGAAGTGATACCGATCGGGATTCGACAATAGAAGCTGTCAAAAAGGATATTTCATTTAAAGGGCACAACGCCTGGATTTTGATCTTTTCCATATTTGTAGCGTCCATAGGTTTAAACGTAAGCAGTACTGCCGTAGTGATCGGGGCGATGCTTATTTCTCCGCTAATGGGACCTATCGTGGGTATCGGACTTTCTCTTGCGATTAATGATATTGAAACGCTCAAACGCTCTTTGATCAACTTAGCGGTGATGATCGTGCTCAGCGTACTTACAGCAACACTTTATTTTGCTGTTTCCCCTATTTCTGAATTGACTCCGGAACTCGAAGCCCGAACGTATCCAACCATTTTAGATGTTTTGGTAGCTATTTTTGGTGGTTTGGCACTCATTGTAGCTAAAACCAAAAAAGGGACCATTGCGAGTGTGATTTTTGGTGTGGCTATCGCCACGGCCTTGATGCCTCCTTTGTGTACCGTAGGCTACGGACTAGCAATGGGAGAATGGCAGTACTATGCGGGAGCCTTTTATCTCTTTTCGATCAATGCGGTGTTTATTGCACTTTCGACATTTTTGGTAGCTAAATTTTTACGCTTCCCGATGGTGAAATATGCCAATTCTAAGCGCAGAAGATTTGTTACTCAAATGGCTTCGTTGATCGCATTGGTTGTGATGATTCCCAGTCTCTATTTGTTTTACATACTTTACAAAGAGCAGGTGTTTACTTCAGCAACTAAAGATTATGTGACTCGGGTAATCCGCTATGAGGGTGCTGAAGTTGTGAAGTTTTCACAAGATTATAAAGCCAAGCGTATCGATGTGTATCTCATTGGGGCATTGGTCCCAAAAGCTAAAATTCAGGAGTGGTACAATCAGTTGACAGAGGAGGTTTCTTTGGCAGATGTAAGTCTTAAAATACATCAGGGTTCTGATCAATCATCGCAAATGGCAGAGCAGCTTTCAAGCGCTGTAAAGTCGGGTATTCTTGAAGATCTCTATGTCAATAATCAGCAGGCATTGGCAGATAAGAATTCGCAAATTCAGTTGCTGGAAGATGAGATCAACAGACTTAAAGCTTCGGCTTTGCCTTTTCAAAGCTTGAGCGAAGAGGTGCACATTAATTATGAGAACATTGCACGTTTTGGTTTTTCGAATACGATAAATACCAATTTTGAAGAAGCAGATACTATTCCCACATTTCTCATAGAATGGAAGCCGTCACTTTCAGAAAATGCTAAGCGTAGAGAAGAGTTGAAACTGCGTGCATGGTTAAAAGTTAAGTACGATCTAGATACGCTTTCTATAGCGCGCTATTGATTTTCTTTAATAACCGCTTCGCGTACTTTTTTAAACAAGTCTGAAGAATATACAAAGTTGGTCACATCATCATTATCAGCCTTAAATATGGTTTCTTTAGAACCTTCCCAGGCAAGATGTCCTTTTTGTAGAAAAACGATCTTTTCACCAATTTCCATCACCGAGTTCATGTCGTGCGTATTGATGATGGTCGTGATCTCATACTCGTGTGTGATCTCTTGAATGAGGTTGTCAATGAGTGTTGCGGTACGTGGATCTAAACCAGAGTTTGGTTCATCACAAAACAAATACTTTGGGTTGTTTACAATGGCGCGCGCAATCGCAACACGCTTTTGCATTCCTCCTGAAATTTCTGACGGAAGCTTATTATTAGCATTGATTAAGTTTACCCGTTTGATTACTTCATTGGCACGTTCTCGGCGTTCTGCTTTACGTTGTTTGGTAAACATCTTTAGCGGAAACATAATGTTTTCTTCAACCGTCATCGAGTCAAACAAAGCGCTGCCTTGAAAAACCATTCCCATTTGCTCGCGTAACGTGCGTTGCTTTTCTGAAGATAATTCAGAGTACGCTTGACCATCATATAAAATTTTACCTTCCGTAGGTCTGAAGAGCCCTAAAAGACATTTTAAAAATACGGTTTTACCAGAACCACTCTGACCAATAATCAAGTTGGTTTTTCCTTTTTCAAATGTGGTAGAGATTCCTTTTAAGACTAATTCATCTCCGCCAAATCCTTTCTTTAATTCTTTAACTTCGATCATTAGCTTAGGAGTAATTGGGTGATTAGATAATTTGAAAGAATGATGAATACACTCGTCCATACAAAGGATGTGGTACTTGCTTTACCTACTTCAAGCGCACCACCTTTCATATAATATCCAAAATATGATGGGATAGTGGCCAATAGAATTGCAAAAACAAAAGTTTTTATAAACGCATAAACCAGCTGAAAGGGAACAAAATCTTCTTGTAAACCTTGAATAAATTGATCTCCGGTAGCAAAACCACCTAAAACTGCCGCGGTGTATCCGCCGAGAATTCCTAAAAACATAGCAATTGCGATCACAAACGGATAGAACAACATCGCGATTATTTTAGGAAAAACCAGATAATTGAGGGAGTTGATCCCCATAACTTCTAAAGCATCAATCTGCTCGGTAACACGCATCGTACCTATGCTGGAGGTAATAAAAGAGCCCACTTTACCTGCCATAATGATAGAAATGAATGTTGGAGCAAATTCTAAGATTATAGATTGTCTTGATGCAAAACCTATGAGTGATTTAGGAAGAATTGGGTTATCCATATTCAGTGCAGTTTGAATTGCGACCACACCACCCACAAAAAAGGAGATGAAACACACAATACCCAAAGAGCCTATGATAAGGTCGTCGATCTCTTTAAGAACTAAATTACGTAGAACAGATGTTTTGGTGGGCTTGATAAAAACACCCTTAAGCATCATAAAATAAAGACCTATCTCTTTCAGGTATCCCATAGTTATTTTTTCAGGTCTAAAAATAGCAAAAATAGGCGGGATGCATATTTAAGATTAACTTAAACTTACATCTTGCCTCTTATGCTTTAGCTTTGTGTGTCTAAAAATTTAACTAATGAATTTATTACCCTTAAAGTCGCTGGCGCTTGGTTTTGTCGCTTTAGCCGGTACTGTATCATTTGCTCAAGAAGCTTCGCAAAAGCCTAAACTTGTTGTAGGTATTGTGGTTGACCAAATGCGCTACGACTATCTTACACGATTTGAAAATCAATATGGAGAAGATGGTTTTAAACGCCTCCAGAATGAAGGTTTTGATTGCCGAAACAACCACTATAATTATATGCCCACCAAAACGGCACCCGGGCATACTTCGATTTACACGGGAACTACTCCGCAAAATCATGGGATCATTTCAAACAGTTGGTACAATAAATTTGAGAAAAAGGATGTGTATTGTGCCGAAGATACCACTGTAGCTTCTGTTGGGACAACCGATGTTGGTCCCGGGCAAATGTCTCCACGACGTATGCGCACTTCTACCATCACAGATCAAAACAGATTGCACACTCAAATGCGCGGAAAAACTATCGGTATTTCTATTAAAGATCGTGGTGCGATTCTTCCGGCAGGACACACTGCAAATGGCGCCTATTGGTTTCAGGGAGGTGACGAAGGCGTTTTTATCACGAGCACTTATTATATGGATGAATTGCCAAAATGGGTAAAAAATTTCAATAAGAAAAAGCCGGCTAAGGCTTATATGAAGGATTGGGATACGTATAAACCAATTAAAACCTACATAGAAAGTGGTGAAGATCTTAATGCTTATGAAGGAGGTTTTAGAGGAAAGGAAACAGCAACATTTCCTTATGACTTAAAGAAATTAGGAAAAGAGAATGGTGGTTATAGCATATTGAAAACAACGCCTTACGGAAACTCGATCACTACAGATTTTGCACTTGCTGCTCTAGACGGCGAAGATCTTGGCCAAGATGCGGATACCGATTTCCTAGCAGTAAGTTACAGCTGTACCGATTATGTTGGACACAATTTTGGAGTAAATTCTAAAGAGGTTGAAGATACCTATGTGCGTCTGGATCTAGAGATCGCAAAACTCTTAGAGGCATTAGATAAAAAAGTGGGCAAAGGAAATTACTCCGTATTTTTAACGGCTGATCACGCGGCGGTTCACGTTCCTTCTTTTTTAAGTGATAACAAGATTCCTTCTGGCTATTTTGATATGCGCAGTTTTAGAAAGGAATTGGAGGCTTTTATTCAGCAGAAATATGGTCGTGATGATTTGATCGAAGATATTTCTAACGATCAGGTGTTTTTTAGATATACCGTGCTGGCTGATGAAAGTATCGATGCCGAAGCTTTACAGAAAGACATAAAGCATTTTGCACTTCAGCATAAAAACATCAGTAAAGTGTTTACGCGCGCTCAAATGGAGCAGGGATCTTACGATAGCGGTGTAGCTGCTTTGGTACAAAAAGGTTTTGATCAAGAGCGCAGTGGAGATGTGTTCTTTATTCTTGATCCGGGCTATTTAACCGGTGGTCCTACAGGTTCTTCACACGGAACACCGTACAGTTATGACACCCACGTACCTTTATTATTTTATGGAAACGGAATTAAAAACGGTCATACATTTGAGCAAACTGTAATCACCGATATCGCTCCAACCGTGGCTGCACTTTTAGGAATTCAAGACCCTAACGGCACCACCGGAACAGTGATTTCTGAAGTGTTCAAATAGGGAAATACCTGAAATGGATGAAAATCCCCGCTGATATTTAACTATTTTAACAATATGTTAACATTGCTAATTATAATTCATAATATTGTTTATTGTTAACATTTAAAATATTAATTACGAGGTATTTAAACATGAAAAATACTATAATGGCACTAATGTTGCTATTTAGTTTCACAATTGCCAGCGCTTTAACTGTTTTCACTGAGCGTACAGCGCATAATTGTTCATATACTGGAGAAGATACTGATCGCTGTACAGCTAGTGAGGCTTATAGAAATGTCATTGTCTTGAGATGTAGATCTGGTAAAACATCTTGCTATTATGATTCACCAACCTTAACGCCATTTGACGATTAGTGTTAGTTTGGTATTTACAGTCTAGAACATTTCTAATACTTTAGAAGTGCTTTTTAATTTTAGAGTATGAGATTTTTTTTAGTGTTTGTGTTTATCCAATTTTATCCGTGTCATTCTCAGAAAAGTTCTCTAGATGCATTGTCTACTACTTTTGCAAAGTTTCCAGTTAATAAATCAATTGAACTTGATGAGTTCTTTTCTATAGGCGATTTTTCTGTAGATCGATTCAATATTTATAATGACTCCTTATTAGTCATAAAAATAGCTAATGAATCAAATAACCTTATTAAGTACGATTTGGTTACTCAAAAAGCTATAGGGGAATTTGTGAAGTCGGGTAGAAAATCAGATGAAGTATTAGGCTTTATGAGGTATGATTATTATGCAAATGATATTTGGATTTATGATATTGTAAAAAGTGGTCTTATGATATATAAGTACTCAACATTATATGACAGTAGTTTTAAACAATCTCGATTTTACAAATTACCTGATAATTACTATGATGTACAACTGCTTGATAGTAATACGTTTTTAACAAGTGGTAATTATAATTCTCCCTATTGGCTTGAAGAAATCAATTTACTAAGCGGTACAGTAGAAAAGCAGTATGTGCCTTACTCAGAAACCTGGCCAGATCAGTCCGTGACAAAAGCGGAGAAAACTGCTTATGAGAGTTTTTTATATGTAAAACCGGATAAGTCTAAGGCTGTTTTAGCTTCACGATATGCAGATCGCATACAATTAGTTAATCTGTCTGATGGCAGTTATAAAGTAATAAAAGGGCCTGAAAATTTTGAACCTGATTTAATTGTGATGAAAGGCTATGATGACGCAAACATAAGCGCAAGGGGGAACGATACGAGATATGCTTTTGTAAGAGGTAAAACAACCAATGAATATATATACCTTTTATATTCAGGTAACAACCATGAGGGGATAAATCGCTCATACGGGAGGTATATTTATAAATACGATTGGGATGGAAATCCTATAGAGCGTTTAGAATTACCGGAGTATTCCCGTGACTTTGCAGTGACTAGTGATGATCGTATAATTTATACATATGATCCTAAAGATAAAATGATTAAAAAAGGGAAGTTAGACCTAGACTAACATTTTACTTTTTAGGTTAAAAAAAAATACTGTCAAACCCTTAAATGTTTAGATTAGACAATAATATAATTCCATATTAATATAACCGTATGACAATGAATAGAATGAGTAAGTGTTTACTGAATGTAATTATGTCTCTGGGAATGATATTTAGTTTTTTAGGTCGAGTAAGCGGACAGGAAAAAACGATACTAAACGTGGTATACGAATTTAAACATGTGCGTGATCTTGCCAATCCTGAACCTCCTTATGTAGCAGATATGGTACTGTCCCTCGCTAAAAATACGAGCCGGTACACAACCATTTACGTTTATAACAATAATAAACCTGCATTACTAGCCCAGCAAGAACAGTTGCAAAGCACTGCGTCTTCTTCTGCAACTACCGTTGTAGGAGGCTTGGGTTTACTGGTGAATAATGGAGGCGTGTTTTTACGCGAAGAAACCTTAAAAGACCTAAAAGAACAAGCGCTAACACAGTACACCTTTTTAGGTAATAAAACCTACTTATTGAACAGTAAGATACCAGACATAAATTGGAAGATTACAAAAGACAAAAAAGAACTTGGAGGCTATAGCTGTCAAAAAGCTTTAGGTGATTATGCTGGTCGTACCTACGAAGCCTGGTTTACCACAGATTTACCTTTTCAAAATGGACCTTGGAAACTGGGAGGATTACCGGGTTTGATTCTGGAGGCACGGGATTTAAAAGAAGAAGTACAATTTATTCTTAAAGAAATAACACGCAATACAGATCCTGAAGAAACTACAGAGACTTTTCAATTATATCCACAGTTGGCAATACCTGTTAACGCTAAAGAATTAAATAGGTTAGAACATTCATTTATTAAAGATCCTATTGGCGTTTTAAATGCAGTTTTTCCAGACACCCAGGTTGCGATAATGAATATGGAAGATCCCGGTAACCGTTCTCTTGATAAGATAGAAGAATACAATCCTTTAGAATTAGACTAATATTTTACGACAAGGCTATATCATAAAACTTTTTAAGAGAATTGTTCTCCATTTTTCCTTTTATGGGATTTTTTTTATGGGATTTACGGTAATGTCTCAAAATAGATCAATAACCGGGACGGTCACCGGTGAAAATTCTGAGAGGCTTGATAGAGCAAGTGTTACTTTAGTTTCAAATGATTCTGGTGATATTCTAGCCTATACCATTTCAGATGATCAGGGCTATTTTGAGCTGGTGCTTCCCGTATTAAATGGTGAATCGCAAATCTTTTTAGAAGTGAATTATTTAGGTTTTAAGACCCAACAAATAGAACTGGCTGATGCTAAGGATGAGTATCGCTTTGTTCTGGAGCCTGATGCTACTGCATTAGATGAAATCGTTATAAAGAATAGACCGGTAGTTAAACGTAGTGGCGATACTTTAAAATACAGAGTTTCTAGTTTTCAGAAGGCAGAAGATCGTAGTATAGGGGATGTGTTAAAGCGTATGCCGGGAGTACAAGTGGGTGATGACGGTGCGATTTATTTTAATGGAGAGAAAGTTTCAAATCTTTATATTCAGGGTGATGACCTAATGGATGGCAGATATGGTCCCGCGACTAAGGCAATACGCAAAGAGGATATTCAAGGGGTAGATGTCATTCAAAACCATCAGCCCATCAAGGTGCTTCAAGAAAAGGTGCTCACAGAAAAGGTAGCAATGAACCTTGTTCTGAAGGACGAGAATAGTATGGCGGTTTCTACAAAAGCAGATATTGCCGCCGGGGCGCCGGGGCTTTATGATCTTTCAATTACACCTATACTACTCAATAAACGTATAAAAATGCTCAATACGGTAGCGATTAATAATGCGGCGGTTGATTACCGGGCAGATTTTAAACGATTGGGCGATGCAGACTTACGTTCTGATATCAGTCAGGACCCTGCTTCTTATTCTTTATCACTGGGTACGGTAGGCGCACCAGATGTACCTTTATCAACCTATTATTTCAATAAATCTAAAGTTGTTAATCTAAATAACCTGTATACTACAGATAGCGGCTTACAACTTAAATTAAATGTACAGGCGTTTACTGATACAAATGTGTTGAGCTATAACAGTAGGGTTGCAAATTTTACTGCGACAGATACGCTATCCTATTCTGAAGATCAACGCATTACCCAAAGACCTTTTTTGTTTAATAGCACGTTGAACATTCTGAAAAACAAAGAAACCAGTTTCTTTCAGAATAAGTTGAGCTTTAATGTTGATCAAAAAAATAGTGATGCAGGCATAGTTTCTAATCGCCAAAACTTTGCTCAGGAACTCCACCAAAAATCCTGGATGTTTTCTAATGATTTTAACTGGATACCTCAGTTAAAAAATGAAGGGGTGTTTGAGGTTCGCTGGTTATCCCAATACAGTACGAATGATAAAAAACTGAGTATAGGAAATGGTTATAATTCTGAAATTCCCGGATTTATGGGGATGAATGATGAGGTTAATCAATCTTTTAGATTACCCACATTTAATTCAAATGCTTATGTGTCCTACATAAAAGGAAGTAAAGTTGTTAAGCAACAATATCAATTAGGCTATTTGATAGAAAGTCAGCGTTTAGAAAGTGGTTTGACTTTTAGGAATAATGATCAGGTTGAAGAGTTTCAAATGGATTGCGGGAACAATCTGCAATGGTTGAGGCAGCAAGCTTATTTCAAACCATCCTATCAGTTTGCTACTACAAATTTTGAAGCCTCATTAAATGTACCTGTAATATTTCAGACACTTTCTTATCAGGATAAAGCTTACGAACTGGATAAAAAAAAGACAGACTTTTTTATCAATCCTGAACTCAGCATAAAGTATAAAATAGCTGCTGAAGAAGAACTGACGGCGCGTTATGCATATGGAAAAACCTTTGGAAACATCACGCAAGTTTTTAGAGGCGCTGTTTTACGCAATTACCGGTTTTTAGAATCAAATGAGGCAGATTTGCAGGAAACCCGGAGACAGTCGTATGGCCTCAATTATAAATTTGAAAAGTCTGTTGCACTGTTGTTTTTAAATGCAGGATTGTCTTACGAGAAAAGTCAAACAAATTCAATATTGAGTTATACCATTGAAGATGATATACAGACCATTGTCAGTTTACCCCTAAGTAACGAGACGAAGACGTATAGTGCAAATTTGAGTTTCAGTAAATATGTGTTTGCGCTAAGAAACGTGCTTTCTTTCAAATCTGGGTATAATTATTCAATCTTTAATAGACTAATTAATGATGAATTAGTCCCTTTTACAAATAACTCATTTGTCTTTTCAACACAGTTCAATAAAAAGTTCTTTAAGAAATTGACTTTCACTTACAGACCACGCTTAATTTTTAGTACAACTAAAGTAAACGAGGGATCTAGTGACAACTTAAATTATCAAACTTTTAGAGTAGATCAGGAAGGGGGTTTGAATATTCAACCTTTTCAAGGTTTTCAGCTAGGAATTGATTTAAAGCACAGTTATATGGATCAGGGCGAGCAGGAGGCGCTGCAATACTTGTTTTGTGATCTAAATTTGAAATATGCCTTAGCAAAAAAGGATGTCGATATCAGCTTAGCGCTAAATAATATATTTAATACTAAAGATTATCAGTTGTACGCTGTAAACGAGAATCAGCTACTGTCTAGTTCATACACGCTTCGTGGGGCTATGGCACTACTCAGGGTAGAGTGGTTTTTTTAGAATAATTTCTGCTTGATTTTACTCCAGCGGAGCTTTCTTATAAAAGCACCTTCATCTTGGGTAACCAAATACGGAAGGTGTTTTTTTTGTGCCTTAAAATAGCCATTGAGGTAGTTTTTAAAGAGCTTGAAGCTTTTCTTTCTAAACGCCAACTTACCTGATGCGATTGCAGTTAGCGCAAGTCCGTAACGCATTCCGTAGAAGGCCTCGCCTTGCTTGTATTTTGCTTTTGCAGAATAGGTGTGTCCGGTAGGTTTTAGGTGTTTTACCTGCAGCGCTTCATTGGTAGCAACTGCCCAGCCGTGATATTGTGCCAGCAATTCGTCTAAGGTATCCCAGCCCATCGCTGTTTTGAGTCCGCCAATGGCTTCAAAACAATCTTTTCTGTAACTTTTAAGCGCGCCGCGTATGTGATCTTTATTGGTTAGGTTCTCGAGTTCCCAAGAGCCGTTGCGTTCTACATAGCAAAAACCACCGTACATCCCCAAATTTTGATTTTGTTGAAAAGCCTTAATGACGGTTTCTAAATAGTTTTCAGGAAAAATCAAATCTGCATCGAATTTGCACAAAATGTCATAATCAGCATCTAAGCGCTCCAAACCGTAATTAAATGCCTGCACGACTTTGCTTCCGGGTAAATGTGCAGCTTCAGAAGACTTCTGTATCAGTTGAATGGAAGGATTCTTTTCAGCATACTCAAGAACGACGTTGGGAGTTTCATCGGTGCTTCCATCATCAACAATGACTATTTTTTCTGCTGAAAAACGTTGCGCCAGAAGCGAGTCTAAGGTTTTGCCAATTAGTGCAGCCTCGTTATACGCCGGTATGATGATTACTAGTTTCATTTTCGCTCTGCGTAAATAAGGTAATAGCGCGGTGTAAAAAGTCGAAGTAAAGGTCTAAAACCTATTTTCTTTACCGGATGCGTGAATTTTTCCCGCTTCTTGATTTCCCAACCAGACTTCTCTAAAAGCCAGTCAAACTGCCAATCTTCAAACTCATGATAATGACGATCCCAAGCGTCGGTTTTGCTTTGATAAGCAGCCGAAAACCATAATTTAAGCGGAATACTCGCCACAAGCTTATCGGCTTCAATATCTTTTAAAACGTTAAAAGGCGCTAGCAGATGCTCAAAGATTTCAAAGGCTGTAACAGCATCAGCAGTTGTGTTTTTTACAGCGGTGGTGTCAACATCCAGATCTTCTCCAGAGGTGTTTTGAACCGAATATCCTTCAGCCTTCATAATTTCAGAAAAAGGATTTTCAACTCCCAAATCAAGGATTTTAGCTTCTTTGTGCAGCACTTCATTTAAGAAGCGTGCGGTAATTGCGTAACGTTTGTTGGGAAAAGTTTTTTCGTACACCTGTTTTTAGTTTACTTGATAAAGCAGCAAATGTAACAGATTAGGTTGATTTATAATGAAGGTATAAATCTTCATGATGTTGCTATTGGCTAAAATAATTTTACTTTTAAACTGCTATTTAGAATTACGTAAATTTGCGGCTTGTTTTTTAACTGACTTACCAATTATGGCAAACCACCAACTCGATCCCCAAAAATGGGTGGATAAATACTCAGATTACCTCTACAATTACACGATTGTAAAGGTGAACGATAAGGAGGTGGCCGAAGATATAATTTCAGAAACCTTTTTAGCAGGTTTAAAGTCGATGAAAAATTTTAAAGGAGAAGCCAGCGAGCGTACGTGGCTGATTTCTATTTTAAAACGTAAAATAATTGACTATTATCGCAAAATAAATTCTAACAAGGGCAAGGCTGAGGTTCGTATGAACTATTCAAACGATGAAGAAGCAGGCGACTGGTTAGAAGAACGTGTTGCAGATCCTTTTGATCGTACCGCCGAAGATGATCTTGAAAATACCGAATTGGGTGTTGCGATCTATGCGTGTCTGGGCAAATTGCCAGAAAAACAGGCAGCTATCTTTAGAAAAAAAACGATAGAAGGCCAGGATACTGAAACTATTTGTAAAGAATTTGATATTACGCCGTCTAATTTGTGGGTAATCATTCACAGAGCCCGTACGGCGCTAGCAAGCTGTCTTGAAGAAAATTGGTTATAAAAGATGAAACTATTTGTAGATTGTAAAAAAGCAGGACACTTATGTGACAAAGGTCAATATGAGGATGCTTCTTTTTTTGAAAAGCTTAGCGTGCGTATGCACGTGATGATGTGCAAGCAATGCGCCAAGTACTCAGAGCGCAACGCAAAGCTTACCAAACTTTTGAAAGATTCTAAGTGTAAGCAAATGCCAGAAGAATGCAAGAAGCGCATACGTGAAGAGTTAGCACGTGAACTTGCTAAAAAGCCAGAATAAAAATTGCCCATAAGATCGGGATTCCTTCCACAAAGAACGAAGCATAGTAAGAAGATTGCTTCGTGCTCGATTTTAGAATTGCAAAGGCTGTGATCAATAAAATACAGTACTGTACAATGCTGTAAGCAGAGAAGGTTTCAGTTTTTAAAACTTCCAGAATAACACACCCTAATACCATTGATAAACCAAATAGCTTGGTTTTTTTTATGCCTAATACTTGCGGTAAAGTTCCCAGCGCGGCTGAGTCATAGGTAAGATCGCGTATCTCAAAAGGGATGATCAAAGCCAGAACCAGCATAAAGCGTTGTGCAAGCATCAGGTAGAATTCGGTTGTAAACGCAGATGCCTCATACACTACCGGTAAATACACAGAAACACCGGCCCATACTACGGCAATGATGAAAATTTTCAGTGTGGGTAAGGTTCTTAAGTTGGTGTTATTCGGTAAAAAAGGGACTGCATAAAGAGCTGTCAAGAGAGCCAGCGGAGCGCAGGAAAGCCAAAATTCCAAATCAAATTGAAACGCAAAATAGGCTAAGGCTAAAATGCAAACGAATGAAAATAGTTGAATCACCTTAAGCCTTTTGGTGAGGTTGCGATGATGTAATCCTGCTACCGAAGCATATTTAACAAAGTTGTAGCCGGTAATTGTACCTAAAAAGATAAAGGCGTTGAAGTTAAAATCGAGACTCAGCTCAAGTTCTTTTTCGGTTACAAAAACAAGAGAAAGCACAGCAAAAGCCACGTGAATACTGCTGTTGATGTAAAAATCAAAAAGCCCCTTAAGGTGTTTCATCAGGTAAAGATAGGGTATGTGTTAATAAGTGCTTTAAGTGGTTAAAAAAGTAGGAGGTATATCGATGAAAATATATATCTGAAATTGTACTTTTGCGCCATTCTAAACACACATAAATTGCATATGAGAACAGATGTTTTTTCACTAAGACACATTGGTCCAAGACCTGAGGAGAAAGAGGAGATGTTAAAAGCGATCGGGGCAGAAACTATAGATCAATTGATCTATGAGACCTTACCTGATGGAATTAAATTGAAAAAAGCCCTTGATTTGGAGCCGGCGCTTAGTGAGTATGAGTATGCCACGCACATCAATGCTTTGGCCAATAAAAACAAACTGTTTAAAACCTACATTGGTTTAGGATACCACGAGTCTAAAATCCCTGCGGTTATTCAGCGTAATATTTTAGAGAATCCGGGTTGGTACACAGCCTACACGCCGTATCAAGCGGAGATTGCTCAAGGTCGTCTTGAAGCTTTATTGAACTTCCAGACAATGATTAGTGATCTGACCGGGATGGAACTTGCTAATGCCTCATTACTTGATGAGTCTACCGCAGCGGCAGAGGCGATGACGCTACTCGCAGCAGTTCGCAGTCGTGCTCAGAAAAAGAACGATGTGGTTAAATTCTTTGTTGATAAAGAAGTATTGCCACAAACCTTATCTGTATTAGAAACACGAGCGCTTCCGGTAGGTGTAGAGTTGGTAATAGGTAATCCGCAAGAATTTGACTTTAGTTCAGAATTCTTTGGAGCCTTGTTACAATACCCTTCAGCATCAGGTGAAGTTCACGATTATGCCGGATTTATTGCTAAAGCTAAAGAAGCAGATATCAAAGTTGCTGTTGCGGCAGATATTATGAGCTTGGTGCTTTTAGAATCACCGGGGCATTTAGGCGCAGATGTTGTGGTTGGTACTACCCAGCGTTTCGGAATTCCGTTAGGATACGGTGGGCCGCACGCTGCTTATTTTGCGACACGTGAGGAATATAAAAGAAATATCCCGGGGCGTATCATTGGGGTGACCAAAGATCGCAATGGAGACCGTGCGTTACGTATGGCGCTTCAAACCCGAGAGCAACATATCAAGCGCGATAAAGCGACTTCAAACATTTGTACAGCTCAAGTACTTCTTGCTGTTATGGCAGGGATGTATGGGGTGTATCACGGACCAAAAGGTCTTGAATATATCGCGACCAAAATTCAACGTACTGCAGCAACCCTTGCCGATGCGTTAGAAAATTTAGGATTGTATCAGCTGAATTCTGCTTATTTTGATACCATTCGAGTAAAAACAGATGCGGCAACAGTGCGCAAGTATGCAGAAGCAAATGAGATCAACTTCTACTATCCGGATGCTGAAACCGTTTCAATTGCGGTAAACGAAGCGACAAGCCTTTCTGATCTTAATAAAGTTATTTCCGTTTTTGCTGAAGCTTTAGGTAAAGAATTCACGCATTTAGAAGCTTTGGTTGACGAGATTACGATCCCGGAAGCTTTAGGTCGTAAAACAGAATTTATGACCAACGAGGTGTTTAACAGCTATCATTCTGAAACGGAGTTGATGCGTTACATCAAGCGTTTAGAGCGTAAAGATCTTTCGTTAAATCACAGTATGATCTCGTTAGGATCGTGTACGATGAAGCTGAATGCTGCTGCCGAAATGCTTCCGCTAAGTGATGCGCGTTGGGGCGGAATTCACCCGTTTGTGCCGGTAGAACAAGCCGAAGGATATCAAACGGTTCTTAAAAAATTAGAAGATCAACTAACCGAAATTACCGGTTTTGCAGGAACAAGTCTTCAGCCTAATTCCGGAGCGCAAGGAGAATATGCAGGATTGATGGTGATTAAAGCCTACCACGAAAGTAGAAATGATCATCATAGAAATATTTGCTTAATTCCATCTTCTGCACACGGGACAAACCCTGCAAGTGCCGTGATGGCCGGGATGCAGGTAGTAGTAACCAAAGCTACTGAAGCAGGAAACATCGACGTTGACGATCTTCGTGAAAAAGCTGAAAAATATAAAGATAACCTTGCTGCCTTGATGGTGACTTATCCATCAACACACGGAGTTTATGAAAGCGCGATTCAAGAAATTACTTCGATCATTCACGAGAATGGTGGTCAGGTGTATATGGATGGTGCCAATATGAATGCGCAGGTTGGTTTGACCAATCCAGGGAAAATTGGTGCCGATGTTTGTCACCTTAACTTGCATAAAACCTTTGCAATTCCTCACGGTGGTGGTGGACCAGGCGTAGGACCTATTTGTGTGGCAGAGCAGCTGGTTCCGTTTTTACCAACGAACCCGGTGATCAAGACCGGAGGCGAACAAGCGATTTCTGCGATTTCTGCAGCACCTTGGGGATCTTCTTTAGTGTGTTTGATCAGTTATGCCTACATCAAAATGCTAGGCGCAGACGGACTGAAACAATCTACGGAAGCTGCCATTCTAAATGCCAACTATATCAAAGAGCGTTTAAAAGGTGCTTTTGAAGTATTGTATTCTGGTGAAAAAGGACGTGCGGCTCACGAGATGATCATCGATTGTCGTCCATTTAAAGATAATGGGATCGAGGTGGTTGATATCGCTAAGCGTTTAATTGATTACGGTTTTCATTCGCCTACGGTATCTTTCCCGGTTGCAGGAACAATGATGATCGAGCCTACAGAGAGTGAAAGCAAGCAGGAGTTAGATCGTTTTTGTGATGCAATGATCAGTATTAGAAAAGAGATCGATCAGGCAACTGCAGATAATGATAATAACGTGCTTAAAAATGCACCGCACACGATGCATATGTTGACTGCTGAAACTTGGGATTTACCGTATACGCGCCAGCAAGCGGCTTATCCGCTGGAGTATGTTGCAGATAACAAATTCTGGCCTTCTGTACGTCGAGTAGATGATGCTTACGGGGACCGAAACCTAATCTGTACCTGTGCTCCAATTGAAGAATATATGGAAGAAGCGTAGTCTTCTAAAACATAAATTAAAAAGCGCCATTCATAACGAGTGGCGCTTTTTTGTTTACAGCAGATCATCATCTAAATACAGTCCAAAAGGAATACAGATAACGAGTGCTGGTAAAGAGCCCATTACAAAACAATAAAGAGGAGAGGCCCACAGCATTGTCAAGTTTTCTGAAAAGTGTTCAGGATTTATAGAGCAATCATAAATGAAATAAGGGATGTCGAAAATCAACGAGAAGACGAGTAATGACAGGAATGTATAGGCCAATCCCATCAGTTTAGGATTTCGGCCTCGGCGAATTGATTTTAAGCAAAAAGCACTCGTACCGATACTAACCAAATAATTCAACATGCAGGCTATTAAAAAGAAGTAAATTATTTTGCTATCAAATACAGTTTTTATTGAATCAAATAAAAAGTGCATCATAGCCAAAAATGAAATAAGAGCAAACGTGCCTAGTAAAATACCTCCTTTGATGGCTTTGGATTCAAGTCTCATTATTCAACAGTATTTAAATGTTGTCTGGATTTTTTTCTTCCTCTAAAGAATAAAAAGATATTAAAGAAGAGTATCAAGCCTAAATAGATTGTAAAACCACCAATCTTTGAGCTTAGAACTTCGGCTAGATTTTGATAGGTGTTATCAAAACCATAGTCTTGGATTTCCATAATGAGCAAAGCAAACCCAATATTCAAAAGATAGAATCCTACCTTAAAAAGTCGGTTAGTAGCAAGGGCGATTTCCTCTTTCCCTTTAAAAATATCTATCATAAATAACCTTCCATTGGTGAACAGGATATTAGATACAAAAAGCGTTAGGGTGATTGTAATGGGTAAATAGATGAGGTAACCGATTAGAATTTTTGAAGTTTCCATAAGTAAGTGATTTTAAGAATTAAATAGTTTATTAAATAAATGTGTAATAAAGTAGATGTTGAAATAGTGAAGTGTGGCCAGCAGAAAAAGTAAGAAGCCTATATACTTGCTTAGTTCGTGTATGATATCAATCGGACTCGTGATCTTAGGCCAACCACTGATAGTCACAATTACAAACCCAATGTTAATGAGGTAATAGCCTGCAAGTAGAAGTTTGTTAGTGCGATCTGTAAGGTTATGGTCTTGAACTACATTGAAAATAAATGCTCTTCCATTGGTGTAGCATACTTTTCCTATATAATAGATGACGCCAATCATTAAAATGAGGTAAACAGCATATGTGAATAAATTATAGTTCATATCATTATTTTTAAACTTTCAGAAAATATTGAAATATATAATTGTGAATGTTTCTGGAAAATTCTTCTCAGCCTGAATTTATTCCATAGAAACCAAAGCTTAGATCTAGGTCATCAGTTTCATGATGGTTTTAGTGATCCAATTTTCTTTTTGGTTAACGATTTTCTCCAGCATCGTATCTGCTTTGTTTACAAAATCGTGAAGCTCTTGCGTTTTCATTTTAAACTTTAAAGCTTCCGGACTTTCATCGGTTTCGTCAAAGTTTTTTACGCCTTCTAGAACGCGAAGTGCCGGTTTGATCTCCCGTTTGCTCCGTTCCACAGCAATCTTGCGGGCCAGGGAATCAACGTCCTGATCAGCTTTAAAATACTCCCGACGCTCACCGGGTTTGTACTCTTTATATACAATGCCCCAGTCAATAAGTCCGCGTAGGTTCATACTGGCATTACCACGAGAGATCTGCAACTCTTCCATCACATCTTCCATAGAAAGCGAATCTGGAGAGATCATTAATAATGCATGAATTTGCGCCATGGTTTTATTAATGCCCCATTGCGAACCTAATGCGCCCCAGGTTTGTAAAAATTGTGCTTTTGCTTCGTTGAATTCCATACTCAAATATAATTAAATATTTTAAAGTTTCAGTAATTATTGAAACTTATTTACTGGTACCGCCAATAGGTATAATTTTTAAAGACTTGATTCGAAATTGAAAACCAGTTTCTAACTATTTCTTCAAGGACTTGCAGTGAGGTTGTTTACTGCTTTAGTAAAACTATCTTTGCGCTATGAACGCATTAATTATAGGTAATGTTTGGCCGGAGCCGGTTTCGTCTGCGGCGGGAACGCGCATTATGCAACTGCTGGGAAGCTTGCAAGCCCAGGGGTATGCTGTGAGTTTTGCTTGTGCCGCAGGTAAAACGCCCTACGCTGAAGACTTGAAGGCGCTAGGTGTACAAACGCACAATATTCAATTGAACAACGCTTCATTTGATGTCTTTATCAAAGAACTCAATCCCGATCTGGTGTTGTTTGACAAGTTCGTGATCGAAGAGCAATTCGGTTGGCGGGTAAAAGAGCAGTGTCCGGGTGCGCTACGTGTTTTAGAAACGATTGACTTGCACGGCTTGAGAAAGGGGAGAGAGGCTGCTCTAAAAGCGAATGAAGCCTTTTCTGAAAGGCATTTGCATACCGATTACGCAAAGCGCGAGCTCGCCAGTATCTATCGTTGCGATCTCTCCTTAATTATTTCGGAAGCTGAAATGCAGTTGCTGCAGGAGTTTTTTAAAGTGCCCGATTCGCAATTGTTGTACTTGCCGTTTATGGTTGCACCAATTACCTCGGAAGAGCAGCAGGCTTGGAAATCTTTTGAGACGCGGAAGCATTTTGTGACGATCGGGAATTTTAGACACGAACCCAATTGGCTTTCGGTGCGGTATTTAAAAACGGAAATCTGGCCGCTCATTCGTAAGCAGTTACCGGATGCCGAAATGCGTGTTTACGGTTCGTATCCCGCAGAAAAGCATACGCAGTTGCATAATCCTAAAGAGCATTTTTATGTTTTGGGCAGAGCCGAAAGCGCGCACGAAGTTATAGAAGAAGCTCGGGTATTACTCGCACCTTTACTCACAGGAGCAGGTTTAAAAGGAAAATTACTGGACGCCATGCAATGCGGAACGCCGGCAGTAACGACAAGCGTCGGTGCAGAAGGAATGCACGGCGAACTAGACTTCAACGGAAGCGTGGTCGATGATCCTAAAGCCTTTGCAGAAGCTGCAATCGCATTATATAAGGACAAGAATAAATTTGCAGAAGCGCAAGCCAATGGGGCAATCATTGTAAATCAACGCTTTTCTAAAGAAGAATGGAATTCTGTTTTCAAAAAGCGGCTGAGTGATTTACAAGACAATCTGGAAACCCATCGCCTTTCAAATTTTACAGGCGCAATGCTTTGGCATCAATCGCTTCAAGCTTCTAAGTTTATGAGTAAATGGATCGAGGAAAAGAATAAATAAAAAAGCCTCATCAAGTGATGAGGCTTAGGCTTTTCTATTTAATCAATCCGGCTCTTTTTAAAAGTGCTTCAGGATTAGGTTCTTTTCCGCGGAAGCGCTTATATAAAACCATTGGATCTTCGGTGCCTCCTTGAGAAAGTACGTGATCTTTAAATTTTTGTGCGACTTCAGCATTAAAAATACCGTTTTCTTTAAAGTAAGCAAAAGCATCAGCATCCAAGACTTCTGCCCATTTGTACGAGTAGTATCCGCTAGAATATCCACCTTGAAAAATGTGAGAGAATGAAACACTCATACAGTTTTCGGCAACATCCGGATACAGTTTGGTGTTTTCAAAAGCAGCTTTTTCGTGTGCTTTTACGTCTGTTATTCCGCTAGGGTCTGCACCATGCCAAGACATATCCAAAATGCCAAAACTTAGCTGACGAAGCGTTTGCATCCCCTCTTGAAAGTTGGCTGCTTTTTTGATCTTGTCGATCAATACCATCGGGATGGTTTCTCCGGTCTCGTAATGCTTGGCAAATAGTTCTAAAGCCTCAGGCTCGTAACACCAGTTCTCTAAAACCTGACTTGGTAATTCAACAAAATCCCAATATACAGATGGTCCAGACAGGCTAGGGTAGGTGGTGTTTGCCAGCATTCCGTGAAGTCCGTGGCCAAACTCGTGAAACAGTGTAGTCACCTCGTTAAAGGTTAACAAAGACGGTTTTGAAGCCGTTGGTTTTGTGAAGTTGCATACATTTGAAACGTGTGGTCGCTCATTCACTCCGTCTTTTTTAAACTGACCTTTGTATTGCGTCATCCAAGCTCCTGCACGTTTCCCTGCACGTGGATGAAAATCAGCATAAAAAATAGCAATGAAATTATCTTGGTCATCAAAAACCTGATAGGTCTTTACGTCTTTGTGATATTTTGGAATGTCTTGCACTTCAACAAAACGCAGCTTGTATAATTTCTGAGCAATCGTGAAAACACCGTCAATAACATTCTCTAATTTAAAGTAGGGCTTCAGTTGCTCATCATCCAATTCAAAAAGCTCTTGCTTCAGTTTTTCAGAATAAAAAGCGCTGTCCCATTTTTGTAATTCTTCGATGCCATCGCGTTTCTTAGCGAAGTTGGCAAGTTGTGTAAATTCGCGTTCAGCCGCAGGTTTAGCTTTCTCCAGTAGATCTTGTAAGAAACGTTCTACATTCTCAGGGCTTTTAGCCATACGCTCTTCGAGAACAAAATGCGCATGGGTTTTATAGCCTAAAAGATTAGCGCGTTCCTGACGCAGATTCACGATTTTAAGAACATTCTCCTGATTGTCTAGTTCGTCATTATGAAAACCTTTTGCCCCGAAGGCTATCGCCATTTTTTTACGCAATTCACGGTTTTCAGCATATTTCATAAACGGAATGTAGCTAGGATATTCAAGTGTAAACACCCAGCCTTCTTTCCCTTTTTCCTCAGCGGTTTGTGCTGCAGCTTCTTTGGTGCTTTCCGGTAATCCGGCAAGGTCTGCTTCATCAGTAAGATGCAACTCAAACTTGTTTGTTTCGGCTAAAACATTTTCGCCAAATGTTAGCGAAAGCTTGGACAATTCGGTATCGATCTCACGTAAACGTGCTTTTTTGTCTTCAGCTAAATTAGCACCGTTGCGAGAAAAACCTTTATAGCGTTTATCTAATAACACTTCCTCTTCTCTGGTAAGATCAAGAGACTCGCGTGAATCGTAAACATTTTTAACGCGTTTAAACAAAGCTTCGTTAAGCGTAATGTCATTAGAAAACTCTGATAATAGCGGAGAAACCTCTTGGGCCGTTTTCTGAATCGTCTCGTTGGTTTCGGCACTATTCAAGTTAAAAAAGATGCTGGTTACCCGGTCTAATTGGTAACCTGCATAATCCAGCGCGGCAATGGTATTCTCAAAAGTTGCGGGTTCTGGATTGTTAGTTATTAGATCTATTTCTTGTCTTGCCTGAGCGATAGCTGCTTCAATCGCAGGCTTATAGTCTTCATTTTGTATCGCATCAAAAGGTGCGATATCAAAATTTTGCAGCAATATATTTTCTGAATCTTTCAATTTTCTCTAGATTTTTTTGAATTAAATGTATTTTAGCTAGTATTATGATATCTTTGACGATAATTTTCTTTACTTTAAAGTAAATTTGTTACTCCAAAAATACTAGCACAGATATGTAGCAAGGGTTTGATTAATAATATTTAGAATGGTTAATAAATACTTTAATTTACCTTATACATTTCTCGAGAGCCGTTTTTAACGGCTCTCTTTTTTTGCACGGCTAAAAGGTTGAAGAATAAAGGCTTGCCTAAAAGTCCTTTACTTTTTGATCGAGGCAGCGCCTTTGATCACTTTTTCTTTGAGTCCGTTTTTGAAGGCAATGATATTCTCACGAATCTTTACATCTGAAGCTCCAAGAATTTGAGCAGCCAGTATTCCTGCATTTTGAGCGCCGTCAAGGGCTACCGTTGCCACAGGAACACCTCCCGGCATTTGTAGAATAGAAAGCACAGAATCCCACCCGTCTATCGAATTACGGGATTTTACGGGTACGCCAATTACGGGTAGCGGAGATAATGAAGCGATCATTCCCGGTAAATGTGCTGCACCACCAGCACCGGCGATAATCACCTGAATACCGCGCTCATGCGCGTTTTTACCATAGTCAAACAATTTATCTGGAGTGCGGTGTGCCGAAACGATATCAACTTCAGTTTTGATTCCCAGTTGTTCAAGAACATCTATCGCTGCTTGCATCACCGGCATATCGCTGGTGCTTCCCATGATTATTCCTACCATAATTGTTTTTTTAGTACGCTAAGTGCGTTTTGAATTGAATTTATTTTGTTGAAGTTCAGAAATTATTTGGTGATCACGCGAATAGCATTTTTAACTTGTTCGGCAATTTTGCGCGCTTCACTCAAGTCGCTGTTCACGATCGTCACGTGGCCCATCTTTCTAAAAGGTCTGGTCTCGCGTTTTCCATAAATATGCGGAGTAACGCCTTTAAGCGCCATAATATCTTCGATCTTCTCGTAGTACACGTCGCCGGTGTAACCTTCTGCTCCCACAAGATTTACCATCACAGCTCCTATTTTACTTTCGGTTTCTCCTAACGGAAGGTTTAAAATCGCGCGTAAATGCTGCTCAAACTGATTGGTATAACTTCCTTCGATGCTATAATGACCGCTGTTGTGCGGGCGCGGAGCAACTTCGTTTACTAAAATCTCATCATCTTGAGTCTGAAACATTTCTACAGCTAGCAATCCCACGTGTTCAAACGCTTCAGAAACCTGAGTGGCAACTTCACGCACTTTTTTTGCGACTTCATCATCAATGCGGCCCGGGCAGATCACATACTCGACCTGATTGGCCTCTGGATGAAATTCCATTTCTACGACAGGATATGTTTTTACTTCACCTTTTGGGGATCGTACCACGATTACAGCCAACTCATTCTTAAACGGAATCATTTGCTCTGCGATGCACGGCGTGTCTGTAAGTTTCTCGAGATCTTCCTGAGAGCGAACGACCTGAACCCCTTTGCCGTCATAGCCGCCTTGCGTGCTTTTCCACACAAATGGAAAGCTGTTTTGATTAGCGGTAAGCGCAAGTTTAAGATCATCGAGCGTTGGATATTTTTTATAGGGTGCCGTCGGAATATTTTTTTCGGTATAAAAATCCTTTTGAATTCCTTTATCCTGAATTTTTCGCAAGGTTTGCGGACTAGGATAAACGGCGATTCCCTCGTTTTCCAGTTTTTCTAAAGCGTCAACATTTACGGCTTCGATCTCAAAAGTCACTACATCTGCCTGCTTTCCGAAGTTGTAAACGGTATCAAAATCCATCAAGTCTCCTTGTTGAAAATAATTGGCTGCTAAGCGAGAAGGCGCTTCCGGATTAGGATCTAAAACCAGCGTTTGGATATCAAATTTACGGGTCTCATAAAGTAGCATTTTACCCAATTGACCACCGCCAAGAATAGCGAGTTTAAAATCTGAAGAAAAATATGAGGTCATTAATTCTATGTCTTTATACGATAAAAAATTAGTCTTGCAAAAGTAACTTATTACCTATAGAAAGTCGAATTGCGTTGGCAAATACTTCGGTTTAAAAAGCTCAAAAAAATAATTAAAGAGGCTTTAGGGTAATTCAATGTTGGTCAACCCAATATTCATCTACAATATGTATATTTGGCATCTAGCTAGAACCACAGCCACACTAACCATGATCACGTTAAACGGACTTCAGTTTCAGGAGTATATTTCAGAGGCTACATTGCTTAAGGCGATTGATGAGGTTGCCGCTCAAATCAATAGTGATTTCAAAGGGAAAGAGCCCGTTTTTTTAGTCGTGCTCAACGGTGCTTATAAGTTTGCGACAGAGCTTTTAAGCAGGTTTGAAGGCGATTGTGAGATCGAGTTTATTAAAATGAGTTCTTATGACGGGACCTCAAGCACAGGGCAGGTTCAAACACATATTCCTTTAGAGGCAGATCTTGAAGAACGCGAGGTCGTGATTATTGAAGATATTGTAGATAGTGGTAACACTATTGAAAAAATCACGCAAATGATGGTGCAATCCGGCGTAAACAAATACCGTATTGCAAGTTTGTTTTACAAGCCCGAAGCCTATACCAAAGAATATAAAATACATTATGTTGGCCTAGAAATTCCTAATGATTTTATTGTAGGATACGGTCTTGATTACAACGGTTTGGGGCGTAACCTCAATGCTATTTATAAACTAAAAACCACAAAAATGACAAATTTGGTATTGTTTGGCCCTCCTGGAGCAGGTAAGGGTACACAAGCCTCTTTTTTAAAAGAAAAATACAATCTGGTTCATATTTCTACCGGAGATGTTTTTAGATACAACATTAAAAACGCTACAGAGCTGGGAACCTTGGCAAAATCATATATTGATAAAGGACAATTGGTTCCAGATTCGGTAACCATAGATATGTTGAGTGCAACAGTAGATGAAACTCCAGATGCGAATGGGTTTATTTTTGATGGTTTTCCTAGAACAACAGCACAAGCTGAAGCTTTAGATAAACTTCTTACTGAAAAAGGAACAGAAGTTTCTGCAATGATCGCGCTAGAAGTTGATGATGAAATTTTAGTAAAACGCCTTTTGGAACGAGGAAAGACTTCAGGAAGAAAGGACGATGCAGATGAGACTGTAATTCGCAACCGAATCAAAGTGTATTATGATGAGACTGCGATTTTGAAAGGATACTATCAAAAACAGGATAAGTATTTTGGTGTAGACGGCGTAGGCGAAATAAACGAAATCACAACACGCTTAAGCAGCGTTATAGATAAGCTTTAAGCCGTAAATAACATAAAGTTGATCATAAACCGCTTTTGTTGAAAGCGGTTTATTTTTGTATTTTGAAATAAACAGAACAGAAGATGACCGAAGGAAATTTTGTTGATTATGTAAAAATGCACGTAACCTCAGGAAAAGGAGGTGCAGGCTCTGCGCATTTGCGACGAGAAAAGTTTGTGGCAAAAGGTGGGCCTGATGGAGGTGATGGAGGTCGCGGC
>TARA_R100000306_G_C4382305_1_pt1 | contig 33061 bp, 27 predicted proteins | sample TARA_R100000306 | Tara Oceans TARA_R100000306 (sample SAMEA2620824) | marine metagenome | biome: marine biome (ENVO:00000447); feature: mesopelagic zone (ENVO:00000213); material: "saline water (ENVO:00002010), including plankton (ENVO:xxxxxxxx)" | depth 1000 m | reverse complement strand
CCGCCGCCACAGCGAACAGGAGGTGTCCCCGGTCGGGCTGCGTAAGATCATCGGTGGCCAGGAACACAAGTCCTGCTGCGGAAACCGGCAACGAGTACCATTGTGCTCGCTGCGGCAGCTCACGGTATATCAGCCAGCCCGCCACCGGCACGAGAACGATTGCCAGACTGGTAATAAAAGCACCAACACCAACGTGCTCGGTTCGCTGAAGCGCGTGGATCCAAACCACGAGTGCGACCGAGAAGCAGATGGCTGAGGGTAGGCCAGCGCGCCACTGTGTCCTCGACGTCGTCTTCAGATGGTGTTTCGATAACAGCGCAAGTAATGCGGCGGCTCCAAGGAAACGGATGCCGATAAATAGTAGCGGTGGCATGCCCTGCAGTGTCTCACGTGAAAAAATCCACCCTGCCGCAGCCAGTAGTGTGACGATGACGAGTATAAGATCTGCCTTGAGTGGATGGGCCTGCATAGTCTCCATGTTCTGCTCTGAATCTCGGGCGGGGCAGTGTACATGGCAGACCGCCGTCGAGACCAGTTTCTGTCCAACGAACGCTCTGATAGTGGAGTAATGAGTTTGCAACATACGAGTTTGAAGGCAGATACGGAGTCGGTATTGCGCGAGATAATGCAGGCACATTTTGAGGCGGCACGAGCCCGCGTGGCCGGCATCTGTGAAGACGAACTGCTATCTGTCCGTGCGATAGCCAGACGTCACTGGGCGCATCGACGGGACATCCCGCGTGACCTCGTGAGCATGCCGAGAACTATTTGGCATGGGGTAAGGGGGCTGTTGCCGCGTAAAGCTGCCGCTGAGCCTTCGAGCCCGCAAAGGCTAAGCGGTAAGGAGGCAGCCATGATGCAGCTCATTCGAAACGATATGCTGGATCTGCCCGGGTTACAGCGTAAGTTGCAAACGAGGCTCTTGCAGACAGACCCAAGGCTCGAAGCCTGCGAGGATCTGCTTCAGAACCTGGCCAGCCAGGATCGGCTCGAACTGGTGGAGCGTTATCTCTACGGTGAGCTTCAACGCTTGAGTACCCCCAGCGAGGGCGCTCGTGATCTTCTCGTCTTCATGCTCATCGGCGTCGTATCTCGAACTAGCGGCATCAACGTTACGTTCGGGAGCGCCCTGGCGGCAGGCAGCGCCACGGCCTCTGCAGTCTATGTGGCGTCACAATCCTGGTGGGGCGCCCTCTGGCTGCAGTTCAGCGGTATACCAGCCTGGGTCGGCGTTGCGGGTGCGGTAGGTGGTCTCGGCGTAGCCGTCGTTCTGACGCCGGTGCTCGCTCCAGTCAGTGAGTGGATGGTGAATCGCTGGCGAGGTGAGCGCTATCTCCATGAACTGGTGGATCAGGTGGAGCAGAATCTGCTGCAGAGCCGCAAGGATGGGCTCGATTTCGCAGGCAGGCTCGCGGGGCTGGCTCAGTTTGCGCCAGATCTGCTCGCGCTTCTCCGGGCCATCCGCTAGTGCCTGGGTTCGGGCGCTGCTAGGATGAACGCCATCTAAAATGCTCAAGCGGAACGCCATGCTGCCAACATTGTTATTCAATCTCATCGCCGGGCTGAGGCTGATACTGTTTCGACCACTCGATCTGATCGGCTTCCGCTATACGGTCTCTGCATTCTGGAGCGTTGCTTTGCTGAATGTTCTGGTTGCAGCCGGCCTGCAGCGGGCAGAGATTGAGGAAGCAGCGTTGTTTCAGGCGGAGGGCCTGTTTCCTGAATCGGTATTCATCCTGCTGGTCCTGCTCTCTGGCGTTCTGATCAGTCGGTTCCTGGGCAGTCGCTTACTGCAGTTTCGTTTTCCGGTGATCTTTCTTAACGCGGTATTCTGGCTCCAGTTGTTCACTGCACTGTATCAGCACTGGAGTCCTTTTGGATTAGGAGGGTCGGTCATCTACTGGCTGCTGCAGCTATGGCTCCTGCTGGTGATTTTCCGCGTTCTGAAGCTGGCAGTGCGAGCCGATAGAGAGTCCGCTACCTTTAGGCGCTGGTTGGCTACGCTTGCCTTTGTCGTGCTTGTTCAACTGCCGCCTTATTATCTCTACCCCTTCGAATTCTGGGTGCCTGCCAGCTATGCAGTGAGTGAGGCATCAGCCGCGACCGAAGCACAGCCTGAACTCGACGTAGAGTCGGTTCTGACAAGTCAACCAGCAATTCTTGCGCAGCAACTGCAATCACTCGAGCCGTCACGGGCAGGTGAAATCGATGCGTACTTCGTCGGCTATGCACCGTGGGGCGATCAGCGGGTGTTCGCCAATGAAATCCGCTTCGCCCGACAGCGCTTTGATGAGCGATTCGGTACCAGCGGTCGAAGCCTGTCATTGATCAATGAGGCTGAAAATATCGATACGCAGGCCCTGGCCATCACTTCGAACCTTGCCGCTAGTCTTCAGTGGTTGAAGCAGATCGCGCAGCCGGAGGAGGATATTCTCTACCTCTTTATTACCAGTCACGGCGCAGAGAATCATGACGTCGGTACCGTTCTGGCGAACTTGCCTCTCAACGACCTGCCAGCAGCTGGTCTGGCCACTCTGGTGGAAAACAGCGGTTTCAAGTGGAAGGTCATCATCGTTTCGAGCTGCTATTCCGGGGGGCACATCCCGTTACTGGCAGACGACTCCACGATGGTGATCACAGCATCAAGAGCCGACAGAACATCCTTCGGGTGCACGGACGACGCAGAATACACCTACTTTGGACGAGCTTTTCTAGTGGAAGCGCTCGCAGAGAATACGAACTTTAACGAGGCTTTTGATGCCGCTCGCGCTGTAATAGCGAGCCGGGAAACGGAGGCGGGGTTTACGCCGTCAGAGCCGCAAATTGCTGTTGGCAAGACTATCGAAGCTTATATGGAGAAGCAGTGGGCGAGCAGAAAGAAGTCCGGGACGACCAGCCAGGCTGGTCTCCCGGGTAGCTGATGTGACCATCCTGTTCACATCAGCTGAATAGGCTGCGGCATCCTGCCTGTGCCTGTAGAAGTCCATATCCAGAATTATCCCAACGTCAGTGCCCGTGTCATCCTTGACTGGTTCATCCTTGATCCGGGCGCGCCTCCTGGCTTCCGTTGCACCAGCTCGTCGTTCAACCTGCTGATGACGCATACAATAGGTTAAAATTTGAGCTAAACCTAGCGCTCAAGTCTCCAAAGTCTGTAAGTGAACGCCTACACTATGCTGTCGCTTTTGGCCGGTGTCCCGCCATCCGTGACTTGCAGCCTATCAGTCAATGATCACGAGTCGGTTTGATAGCTCGTTTCGGCCATGAGTGGCAGGTAGTTCCTGCGCCAGAAGATCACCACAGGCTTTCACACAGTCGATAAATCCTGCCAGCGTCTGGCCCGCTTTCACCTGTGTCGTAAAGTCATCAACGATGATTTCCCAGCTCGAGTCCGGCAATTTCTCAGATATGCCGTTATCAACCAGAATTTCCACATAATGTTCGGCCTCTGATACGAAGATCAGCATGCCGGTGCCGCCCGCAGTGCGGTGCAGGTTCTGCACCAGAAATTGACGTCGAGCAAGGTTAGATGCCCGCCAATGCGCCACCGAATCCGGGATGAGCAGATGAAGCACCTGTGGAATCCTGAACAACAGGCTTAAGCCGATAAATATCATCCACTGAATCAGCAGCAGCTGATGCGCGTTGTACCATTCGGTAAAATAGTTCACCGCCCCGGGCAGGATGAGCGCGATGATGCCCGCCCACAGTAGCGGGATGTAAGTGTAATCATCGGCCTGACGAGCCAGAACGGTAACCAGTTCGGCATCTGTCCGTTGTTCTACCTGTTCTATGGCAGCAGCAACCTGCGCGCATTCTTCTTTAGTCAGCAGCGACATTAATGGACCTTATCTCTGTAAATTGAAACATTATTGAGGCACGAGATGTGAGGCGGCGGCGTGATGGTGACCGCTCACACGACCACTACCACCCACCTGAGGCGCCGCCGCCACCGAAGCTGCCGCCGCCGCCGCCAAAGCCGCCGCCACCGAAGCCGCCGCCTCCACGTCCGCCACCGAGCACGGAGCCCAATACTGCACCCGCGAGAAGTCCGCCCATTCCTCTGCGCCGTCCGCCGCCTCGCCCGCCACCCCCGAAGAGATAAGTGAGGGTGAGCATGACGAACAAGATGCCAGCGACGATCGAGGGTGTGGGTTTCTCCCCGCTACCAGGGCCCTGTGGCGCCCGGGTAGCGAGAGGATTCCCGCCCAGAACCTGTATCATGGCTGTGACACCATTTTCGATGCCTTCAGCGAAGCGACCGCGCTTGAACGCGGGCGTAATGATCTGGTCGATGATGACCTTGCTCTGCGCGTCGGTGAGACGGCCTTCCAGTCCGTAGCCGACTTCGATCCGAATCTTGCGTTCTTCTTTCGCAACAATGAGCAGCGCGCCGTTGCTTGAGTCGGCCTGGCCGATACCCCAGGCTCTCCCCAACTGATAGCCATATTCCTCTATCGCTTGTCCCTGCAGGTCAGGCACCGTGACCACGACCAGCTGCTCAGCAGTGGCCGCTTCATGATTCTGCAAGAGCTGACCTACGCGCGCTTCGGCTGGTGGTGGCAGCATTTCTGCCTGATCTACCACTCGGCCGGTCAGTTTCGGAAATTCGATTTCAGCCGCTGTGGCCTCGGCATGTGCCCCGGCCAATAACAGGCCGAGGAACAGCAAGGCATATTGGCGTCTGCCTAAGGTGAGAGCCGCCAGCATCAGAATTGAACCTTCGGCGCCTCTTCAGCGTTGGTCGCCGTGGCCTCGAAGTTTTCACGGATCGGCATGTCGCTATACATCAGGCTATGCCAGATCCGGCCAGGGAACGTCCGAATCTCGGTGTTGTATTGCTGCACTGCCTGAATAAAATCCCGTCGGGCGACGGCAATCCTGTTCTCCGTGCCCTCCAGCTGAGACTGCAGTGCAAGGAAGTTCTGGTTTGACTTGAGATCGGGGTAACGCTCAGATACTGCCATCAATCTGCTGAGAGCGCTCGTCAGCTCACCTTGAACCTGCTGAAACTGTTGCAACTTCTGAGGGTCGTTGAGAATGCCTTCATCCACCTGAATCGAGGTCGCCTTGGCTCGAGCCTCAATGACTGCCGTTAGCGTTTCGCGCTCCTGCTCCGCATAGCCTTTTACCGTCTCCACCAAATTGGGGACCAGATCTGCCCGCCGCTGGTACTGGTTCTCTACCTGCGACCACGATGATTTCACCTGCTCATCGTAGCTTGGGATGTTATTGATACCGCAACCTGTAAGCCAGAGACTGATGAGTAGCGTAGCAAGCGGTTTCCAGTATGTTCTGACGCGGTGTTGCGGCTTGGACGAACTATTAAAAACGATGATCCGGTTCATGTGGCTTGTCTTTCCTTTGAGTTTGAGACGACTGTTATACGCTACTTACGGCAGCGTGCTGGTTTTCGATGGAATATGTCTCAATTTTGAGCTACCGGGCCTAGGTAAATAGGACGATCTCCTTTAAAATCAGTCCAGATTCAACGTCAGGAATCGACCGGCATCTGGTACCGGCAGGAAGTCATATACCAGTATAATATTCACGGAAGTTTTCTATGTTTCAAACTTTGAAGCAAGCTGTCTCTGCATCTCGAGCAGTCTTGCTGGCGACTCTGATCCTGAGCGCACCTCTCTCTGAAGCCGGTACAATCAGAGTCCCAGAGAAAATCAGAATCGATATTCACTGGGCCCCCGAGCAGATCAATTTTGACTTTGAAGTTAATCTCGATGATGGCGATGCTTCGACCTCGGACGAAGTGCTTTACACCGGTCTTTACTTTCGTACTCACATCACTAATGGCGACACGCCGTGGCTTGAAGGCGGCTATGGTGAGCTTTTTCCCGACGACACAGCGCACGATCTCAACGATACGCTACGGAAGTTTCTATTCGAGAAGAAGTACGGCGATCAGGATTATGATTTCATGAGGCGAGTGTCGTTGAGTGACACTTACCTGTTTGCCTTCGAAAGCTACGTTGATTATGTGCCCAAGGGATGCGAACCCTTTACAGGGGAGTGTCCGCCGGCCTTGAGCGCGACATACGGCGGTGAAACACTCATCACATTCTATGACAGTAAAAATGGACCTCGCGTGCCTGGTCCCGAAGCGCCGACCGCAGTGGGGCTGCCAGGTCCGCTGTCACTGGCGATGATTGCTGCGCTGGGTGTATACGTGCGGAGCCGCTCGGCCTAAGCGACCGCTCTCTGATGCACTGACTGGTCCAACTCTGGCGAGGTACGTATCACCAGATAGACACCGGTCAGGAACTTGCCGGTAGACACAGTCCCATTGAAACCGTTCAGGACCGTCGTATGCAGCCAAATATCAGAGCACTTCTCAAAGCAGGTACTGTCGCCACACTTCTTGCCACCTTTCTGGCAGCTTGTGATGACAGTTCCGTCAACGCACCAGAATCCATCAGTGCGAACTCTCCAGATGAAAGCAAGCCCGCCGTAGGTGGCGCGCCTCAGGGCGTCCAGGCCGTGCCAAGCACCAAAGCTGTTGCAGAGACTATCGATGAGTTGAAGCAGGCGGTCGAAACCGGTCAGGGCATGGGCGTCGTTGCCAGCATCGACCATCAGGCCAATGCGAAGTCCGCAGGCGTTGATATTCCCCCAACGACACTGATTATGCTGTCCCAGCCAGCTCTCGAGATTCCGCTTCTGCAAAAGAATCAGTTGGTTGCGCTGGACCTTCCTTTGAAGATGCTGGCTTACGAGGACCCTCAGGGGAGCGTCAAACTTGCGTTCAATGGCGTTGAATACCTCCGCGAGCGACATGGTCTCGGAGAGATGGAAACATTGATCGAGCTCCGCAATAAACTGGGAAAGATGGCTGAGTCCGCCAGTGGCTCCGAAGTCGGTCCTCATGAAGAAGGCAATAAAACGACAGAGGAGGCTGAAGGGATCGTGGTGCTGGCCAGTACCAATGATTTTCAGACCACTCACCAGAAGCTCAGCCAGGCTATCGAGTCGCAGGGGGCTTTGAAGACAGTGACAGAAATCGATTATGCCGCTGAGGCAAAGCGCGCAAGTATGTCGCTCGGACCGACCACACTTATGGTGTTCGGCAACCCGAAAGTGGGCTCCCCCATGATCAATGCTCGTCAGTCGGTCGCTCTGGATTTGCCGCAGAAGATGCTCGTTTACCAGAATCAGCAAGGCCAGGTGTTTGTCGCCTACAACGATCCTGAGTATATCGCCCGTCGACATGAAATGCTTGAACCTGGCCAACAGGCGGAAAGCCTTGATATCGAAGCGCTTGCCAGCGTGTTGGCAGGTCTGGCCAATACAGCGGTGACGGGTGGTGCTGACGAAAGCTGAAGATGTGGGTGTTGCGGGGAATAGGCGGGCGTTAAAGCGCCCCCGGCAGGATTCGAACCTGCGACCAACGGCTTCGGAAGCCGCTACTCTATCCAGCTGAGCTACGGAGGCATGACGGCGGGCATTATAGGTCGCAGGCGCCCCAGAGGCAAACCATTAGCCGCTTCTCAATGATGAGTGGCGATAACTGGATCCGGCATGCCGTAGCGGCTCTGAATGGCATGAAATTCTCTGGTTGTCTTGAAGAATCGGAGCTCAGCGTCGAAGGCTTTGACAATAGGCTCCAGTTCGGGCGTTCGCGCAAATGGCAGAAAATTCGCTTCGCCCGAGCAGAAGTGCGCGCCGGGAATCGCCTGAATTCGATCCAGCAGATTGAGCTCCTTGACGTGCTGATGGCCTACGACGAGGTTGGCTATCACGTAATCGATACGTTGCAACGCAAGCTTCGCGAAGTTGGCCGATAACTGCCGCTCGAGATCGAGGTCGAGATTGGCGGCTGCAATTTCAGGACAATACTCATAGCCGAGCATCGCGCCGCCTCGAAGCGTCTTGAGACTTTTGATTGAGTTAAACCTGATGGGTGCATTCTTGCGAATGAAGATGCCTGTCAGTGCAGTGGAGAGCGGCTCGTCCGGGTAGCGAAGGAAAGCCGCACGCTCCTCGGTGAAGCTGGCGCCGAGGATTGCATCAGCTTCATTTGCTTTCATCATCGCCAGACAGCGCTTCCACGGGCAAAACTCGAGTTTTACCGCCACGCCCAGTTTTCTGAAAATGGCCTCGACCACTTCCCAGTCACTCCCTTTGATCTCTCCGTCACTGTCGCTGTAGACATAGGGCTTCCACTCCTCGGTCACGATTCGCAGTGGTCTGTCTGGCAAAGCAGCAGATCCTGGCTCGGCCGCAGTAAATGCAGACGACAGCATACAGAAGAAAAAAAGCATCTTTCTGAACATCGCGATAGCGTCCTGAGTGCGAGAGCAAGGCAAAGCCTAGGCATGATATTCAGTCTAGCCTCAGGTTGGCCAACCACACAACTTACAGTTGCCTGGGGCGCCCGCTAGTGTCGCGGACGGGACACTAGGCTACAATCCTTACTGCTGTTCCGATCAGCCGCAGTTCCATATCGGCTTTGACTGGCCTTCGCTTAGGCCCTGATCCCTCACCGAGGTTTTCGGCGTTGAACATCATGTCCTGCTCACCACACCACGATTCATGATTATCTTCCTGCGATGGCTGTTGGCGCCGTTGCTGCTCTGCGCCGCTTCGATGGCCTATTCCGCCAATGCCATCTCGCTGGAGGAGGGCTGGGAGTATCGTTGGGGTGACTCACCCTTTACGCAGGCTGGTGAACCGGAATGGGCTATTTCGAGCTCGCCGGATGACTGGCAGGCCATCGGGTTTCCCTCCAATCCGCCGGGACGTGATGGCCATACCAACGTGTGGTTTAGAGTACCCATTCCGGAGGCTCACCTGCACGAGCCGGTGCTGTACATATTCAGCGTCGATCTGATCGTGCAGGTGTTTCACGAAGGCCGACAGATTTACCAGTACGGCACATTTGACGCTCAGGGGCAGGGGCGCTTTGAAGGATGGCCCTGGCATATTGTGAAGCTGCCGACCGAGCGCAGAGACAATATGCTCTATTTTCGGGTTTTCTCCGATTACACCGATATCGGTCTATGGGGCGAAGTCAAGCTGATGGAGCGCTCGGACCTCCAGCTCTTCATCTTGAAAAATTCAGCTGAACGCATCGGCGTGAGCGGATTTACCCTCACTATCGGTCTGCTCTCGCTGGTGTTCGCACTGTTCCAGGCAAACCGCCGCCATTTCGGAACGCTGGCTCTCTTTTCGCTCGCTTCGGGAGCAATGATTCTGGCTGAAAGCCAGGCGAGCCAACTCTTGTGGGACCAGCCCCTGTTCTGGGTATACCTGCGGGCTTTTTCCTACTACCTGCTTCCCGTACCCGTCGCCCTCCTGCTCGAACTCTGGCTGGCGAAGCGGCGTTTCAGCCTTGCTGGCTGGATATGGCGAATCCATCTGTTGTATGCCATCGCTGCTCCAGGGCTGGCCTACGTCGGGGTGTTCAGCCTGGCTAGTACCTTCCCGGTTTTTGACGCACTGTTCCTGTCGTCAATGCTGCTCATGTTTGCAGCCATCCTGCTGAGGGCCCGTCGAATTTCAGTGGAGCAGGGCATCATGCTGACGACCTGCGTGCTGTACCTGTCACTTCTGCTGGCGGATATGGCTGTGGCGCATGGCATTCTCTCCTGGACGCGCGTGCCCGTAGCCTGGGGATCCCTCGCATTTTCAACGGCTGTTGTGGTGCTCTCGCTGTGGAGTTACAGCCGCACCCAGCGAATCCTGAAAAAGATGAACTCATTGCTAGAGCGCAAGGTTGCCGAGAGAACGCATCGTCTCAAACAGCTCGCGGATCAGGAAAGACAGCGCGTTCAGGTTATGAGTTTCAACAATGAAAAGAGTCTTCTGTTGAACGATGTGATTTCCGAGATGCAGGGCTGTGAGGACTTTCATTCAGCTATAACCGTTCTCGGCACGCGGATGCCAAAGCTCTGCAGTCCATTGCACGGCGCAGCATACTTCAGACCAGATGAATCGAGGCGTTTCATCAGAATGAATGCCTGGGGCGACGCAGAGCAGGATGCGCTCCCGGATGCGATCACTGACGAAGAGGAGTTCGAGGCTGGCAGCCACTGGTGCTTCCGTCTCACCATTCAGCACACCAAGTATGGCAATATGAAGGTCGGCCTGCTGTTCCTGCAAACGCCAACTGAGGGCACACCCGGTAGTACGCAACTGTACCAGTCGATAGAGCGGGCTGTGGACAAGGCAGCGGTGACGCTCACAAGCCTTTCCCTACGCGATGAACTGAAAAGGTTCTCCTATGAGGACTCGCTGACTGGCCTCAAGAATCGCCGCTTCTTCGATGAGTTATTTGTGCATGAAACTGCTGTAGCCCTCCGCAGCCGTGCGCCGCTCACGATTATCATGGGCGATCTCGATTACTTCAAACGCTTCAACGATGCACATGGTCACGAGGCTGGTGATACTGCCCTCCAGGCAGCGGCAGATGCCTTGCGGGCTCATTTCCGAGATACCGACATCATCTGCCGGTTTGGCGGTGAGGAATTTGTCATCCTGATGCCGGATACGGATTCTGGGCATGCCTGGCAGTGCGCGCAGCGCCTGCTGGAGACACTGCGCAAACATGTGGTCGTCTATCGTGGTAAAAAGCTCGGCGTAACCACTATCTCGCTTGGCATTGCCAGCTGGCCTGAGCAGGCCGCCCATCCACAGGAGCTGCTGTGCCTCGCCGACAAAGCACTTTACAATGCGAAGCAAAGCGGCCGCGATCGCGTCGCCATTGCCTGACATTTACCCGAGAGTTCAACATGTTGTCTTACCGAATGATCTTAGTTTTCCTCCTGTTCTCCGTCAGTGTGGGCAGTGCCCACCTAGCCGTTGCTGCGGATGACAAAATCTACCGTCTTAAACTGGCCGAGACCTGGGGCACCGGAACGCCAATACTGGGTGAGACCTCCCGCAACATGGCCGCGATGGCGAGACGAATGTCGAATGGTCGGCTCGATATCCGGGTCGACTCTTCCAATAAACATAAAGCCCCTTTTGGCATACTCGACCTCGTTCGCGGGGGGCAGTACGACATGGGGCATACCGCGTCCTATTACTATAAGGGTCAGGTGCCCAACGCGATCTTCTTTACCACCATGCCCTTTGGCATGACGACTCCGGAGCAGTATGCCTGGTTCTACCACGGTGGTGGATTGGAACTGATGCAGCGTGTTTATGAGCCACTAGGCGTTGTCTCTCTGCCCGGGGGAAACACCGGCAATCAAATGGGCGGCTGGTTCAGAGAGGAAATCAAATCCCTGGAGGATCTTAAGGGTTTGAAGATGCGTGCACCGGGCTTCGCTGGTGAGGTGATGGCGCGTCTGGGTATCGCCGTGACGAATATTGCGCCGGGCGAGCTCTATACCGCACTCGAACGCGGCACTATAGATGCGCTTGAGTGGGTCGGGCCGGCTCTCGATTTGCCTATGGGTTTTCATAAGGTCGCAAGGTTCTATTACACAGGCTGGCATGAGCCGGCTGCAGAACTGCAGTTTCTGATCAATGCCCGTGTATGGAAGAAGCTGCCGGAAGACTTGCAGGAGATCTTACGTGTGGCCATCCGAGCGGCGGCGCATGACATGTATGCGCAAAGCATGCACATGAATGCCGAGAGCTGGGCTGCCATGAAGAGCGAACATCCCGATATCGAGATACGGCGATTCCCCGAGCCGATCATCAAGGCACTGAAAACAGCCAACAATGACTTGCTCTCCGAGATGGCCAAGGCCGATCCGCTTGCCGCAGAGATCATCGAGGCTCAGGCGCAGTATCTCCGACGGATTCGAAATTGGACTGAAATCTCCGATAGTGCGTACCTTGATACAGTCGCGCCGGATGATGACGCACCACGTTCAGGGCCTTCACCTGCGCATTGATTGTCAATTCTGCTTATTCAGAACGGCGAACCCTCTTCGTGTTGTGAATGTCTTGGCTTGAGGGGTAGCGTTCGTGGAGTTTATGCCCTGGGCTGTTACAGCAGCCATACTGCTGGTGGGCTGCTGGGTTCAGACAGCGCTCGGTTTTGGCATGGCAGTGATAGCGGCGCCTGTCATCGTGATGGTGAAACCGGAATGGGTGCCAGTGGTACTGACGATCACAGCGTTGAATCTCAGTGTGTTCAATAGCTGGAACCAGCGTGCAGCCATTGAAATACATCAGCTGCGGATACCATTTATCACACGCATCCCTGGCACAGTCCTGGGAACTTGGCTCCTGCTGCAGCTGAACGCCTTCTGGCTACAGATCTTTGTGGCTTCAACCGTGCTGCTTGCGGTGATAATCAGCTACAAGGGGCCACAGTTCAGCTACACGCCGAGTCGATTAGGCTGGGCTGCCTTCGTTAGTGGTCTCACTGGAACAACCACCTCCATCGGTGGTCCACCGATGGCCCTGGTCATGCAGCATGGGGCGCCCATGACTGTTCGGGCAAATCTCTCTGTTTTCTTCGTCTACAGTTGCGCGCTGAGCCTGATCGGCTATTGGTTGGCGGACATATTGACGCTCGACCTGCTGTTAGTTTCGTTGACGTTCGTACCGTTTTGTTTGCTGGGCTTCTTTACCGGGAAACAGGCCAGGCCCTATGTTGACGCGGGCAGATTCAGGCCTCTGCTGCTGGTTATCTGCGGCTTCGCTGGCACGTTTGCTCTGGTAGGTACCTTGAGCAGAGCGTGAGGCAAGGGACGGCGTTCAAAGCCTCAAGGCAGCAGACGTATCATTATTTCGTATTGCTGTGTCAGATCTGCAGAGCGGGTCGAATAGCTCGTGCCGAGATTCCCGTTGATGTCGGCGCTGTTGCTGTTCGAGCTGCCGCCGAGTGGCATCCATTCCCCGAAGGGGAGTAACCGGGTCGACGCCAGTTCGAATGCCTCGAGTGACTGCCTGTCTGTCGCGTCGCGATTATGTCTCACAGCAATGGTCACCCGGGCACCTTGCTCCTTTTCAGGGCCCGCCAGAGTCGGCGTCACAATCAGATCGCTGCCCACCAGCTCCCGGCGGCCAGCCTGACTGATAGCAACACCCTCGCGGGAAATGTAGACATTCTGAACTGGCCTGAGCTCACCTGCGGTGAGGCTTACCGAGTTGCCCTCCAGCACGGTCACGGTCTGCTCCGTCCTGTTCCCCGTACTGTATGTGCGATTGCCGTAATTGACAGCGATATCTGTTCGGCCCTGACGGCCATCGACGCTTCGTTCGCTCCCGATGCTTGTGCCAAGGGTGCTGCTGCGGCCACTGCCATGAGCGGCTTCACGGACGGAAATACTGAACTGCGCCGGCTTGCTGTCGAGCTCGGCCACCAGCGCTTTTGCGTTGTCGAGCAGCGCCTGGGAGCTGGCGCGCAGGATCAGGTCCTGGCCCAGCCCGGAGGCCTTCAGCTCACCAGGCTCGAACATGGTATTGAGACGCTGAGCGATGGCTGGCGCATCATGATAGTAGATTCTCACTGTGGCCAGCGTCGCCGATCCTGTGCGGAGCTCAGTAGGCTCGGCAGCGAAGCTCGCCGAAGTGAGCGCGATCAGGTTCACCAGCATCACTGCGATGGACAGCGGTCGGATTGAACAAAAACTGGTCATACGCGCCTGCCTCGGAGACTAAAGAGTGTTGCACTGATTACAGGATAGTGTACCTTTTCGAGCTTTACGCCGTATAGCCAGCCTTGCGCGTCTGTTTAGTCAGGAGTTTTACATGCTTTTCACAGATTATCTCGCTGCCGCCTCGCGCGCGGCGCTTCATGAAGTTGGCGCCGCAGCCTCGGCCACTGAAGTGCTTAGTGTCGATGAAAGCTGGATGCAGGGTCGTTCAACTTTCGGGGGGCTCACCGCCGCCATAGCGCTACAGGCAATGCAGGCCCATGCAGGCGGGCGGGTACTGCGAAATTTCAACTGCAATTTCGTCGGTCCGGTTGACGATGCGCCGCTATCACTGGCTCCTGTAGCGCTTCGATCAGGAAAGTCGGTGACGGTACTTGGCTGTCGCATCATGCAACCGGACGGTATCAAGCTCGATGCCACTGCTGCTTTTGGCGATAGTCGTGATTCGGACATCTGCGTCGATCCTGCCGGTGTGGCAGATGTCGGTCTGGTCGAAGACGGTGCGCCTTTGCCTCATGTCGCGGGCGTAACGCCGAATTTCACCGAGTATTTCGACTATGCCTTCACTGATAACAAGCTACCCTTTACAGGCAGGGGCGACGGCGTCATGAACGGCTATATGCGTTTTCGTGAATCCGCTGTGAAAGCGGACGCCGCGCTTACGCCGATGCTGCTGCTTGGCCTCATCGACGCCTGGCCTCCAGCTACGCTGCCCTTGCTGCGCAAGGTCGTACCAGCGAGTACCCTGGCCTGGAACGTACAGTTCGTGCAGCCATGCGGCCAATCCAGGGCGACAGACTGGTTTCGCTACGAAGCGAAGATAGCCCAGGCAGCCGATGGTTACGGTTTTACCCATGCTCGTGTCTGGAATGAGCGGGATGAATTGCTGGCATTCAGCCAACAGACTGTCACCGTATTCGGCTGACGATTTTTCAATTAAAGTGACGACTTCACATGACGACCGGTAGCGAACGATGATCAAGCAGGGCACCGATAAGCTTTTCTCAGGTCTGGGCGGGATAACCGCATTCAGCCTGTTGAGTTTTGCGCTGGTCTGGACCCCTGTCCATGCCGAAGATGAGGCATCTGATGGCAGTGGTGAGGACCTTGAGGAGGTCAGGCAGTCTGACCTGAATCAGCTCACCGTTGAAGCTTCCGCTGCCCATCAGGCAGAGGGCGAGCTTGAAGACTGTGCCGAGCTGAAGGGCAATGACCTGCGTCTGGCATGCTATGACCGCCTCGCAGAAACCTTCAAGACGCCGGTGCTGGACGAGGTAAAGCGTCCCAGAAATGCGGTTGACGAACGTCTGGCGTCTGAAGAGCTGCTGGCGGATAACAGCTTTCTGATGATTCCCCACCGCCGCAATTATATTCTGCCGTACACCTATAACGACAAGCCCAATGAGCTGGTCTCGAGCCCGTCACGGGAGGAGGTACGGCTGGTCGAGGAGTATCAGCGGAGCGAGGCCAAATATCAGTTCAGCTTCAAGTTCCAGTTACTTCGCAACATCTTCCCAGAAGGCATGACCGCTTGGGCCGGCTATACCCAGGTCGGCTTCTGGCAGATCTATAACGATCCGCAGTCAAAGCCTTTCAGAGCCATCGACCATGAGCCGGAACTCTATTTGCGGTATCGAACGTCCATGAATCTCTTTGGCTACAGTTCGGAGTTTGTGACACTGGGTATCAATCATCACTCGAACGGCAGCTCAAAGCCGCAATCGAGAAGCTGGAACAGGGTGATCGCTTCCTTTTTCTTCAACAAGGAAAACTTCACGGTAGGCGTCCGTCCCTGGTGGCGAATTCCAGAAGACGATGAGGAAGACGATAACGCTGACATACACCAGTTTCTCGGGTATGCCGAGTTTCTCCTGGCCTACAAACAGGGCGAGCAGATCTTCGATATCCGGCTGATGAACAACATGCGGGGAGAAGAGAACAAGACCTCGGTAGAAGTGTCGTACACCTTTCCCTTTCCTGGACGGCTAAAAGGTTATCTTCAGTACTACAACGGCTATGGTGAAACGCTCATCGACTATAATCACCGCAATCAGCGGGTCGGTCTCGGCGTGCTGTTGACAGATCTGTATTGAGCGGCGGACTGGAAGGGTAGCGGGTAGTTAGAAAGCGGCGGCTGATCCAGGTATCAGTCGCCGTCTGGATCATCCTCAACGAACGGTCGCCGTTGAAACAGCAAGAAGAGTCCGAAGCCAGCGCTGATGGCGACGTAAACCCAGGCCGTGAGCATATGCCCCGTCCACAGATACTCAATGGCGAGCATCAGAACGCTGGCGCTTAACACGATTCGAAAAAGGTCGGAATAGGCTGTAATCATGAGTGCTACAATAATGAAGCGCGGCCCTCGCTAAAATGCGTAGAAGCCACAGGCCGCAGTTTTTACGCTTTCTCTGCTGCCTGCTCCATGGCGCCTAGGCGAGACGAACTGAATACCGTAAGCTAGCGTGCTGCTGTGCCGACCTCAACGCGCTACAGCCGCTCGGATCCAGTTACAGATCCGGTAGAGAACCACCGAGAATTATCACAGCCACCAGAGCCAGAGGGCCATCCACCTGCCTATGAACCTGCCAGTCGACGATTCGATCGAAAAGTTGCCGCTTAGAACCTTCACCGAAAAAGCTTATCTCGATTATTCGATGTACGTCATTCTCGACAGGGCGCTACCGCACATCGGCGACGGCCTGAAGCCGGTTCAGCGGCGAATCATTTATGCGATGTCCGAGTTGGGACTCACTGCCGCCTCGAAGCACAAGAAGTCGGCGCGAACTGTGGGTGATGTGCTGGGTAAGTATCATCCGCACGGTGATAGCGCCTGCTACGAAGCCATGGTGCTGATGGCGCAGCCGTTCTCCTATCGCTATCCCATCGTGAATGGGCAGGGCAACTGGGGCTCACAGGACGATCCAAAGTCCTTCGCCGCCATGCGATATACAGAGTCCAAGCTGGCAAAGTATGCTGAAACGCTGCTGAGCGAAGTGGCTCAGGGCACGGTGGACTGGGTGCCAAACTTCGACGGTTCCCTGAAAGAGCCGGCTCTGCTGCCTGCCCGCTTGCCGAATCTGTTGCTTAATGGCACGACGGGTATAGCGGTGGGCATGGCTACAGACATTCCCCCGCACAATCTGCGTGAGGTCACCAGTGCCTGTCTGCATCTGCTCAGCAATCCGAAGGCTGAGCTGGATGATCTGCTCGAGCATATCCAGGGGCCTGATTTCCCCACGGGCGGCGAGATCGTGAGCAGCCGAGAGGAGCTGCGCCAGATGTATGCCACTGGACGGGGTTCAGTGAAGGCCCGGGCGCGCTACAACACGGAGCACGGCAACATCATCATCACCGAGCTGCCATATCAGGTGTCCGGTGCGCGGCTCATCGAGCAGATCGCGGCGCAGATGACGGCAAAGAAGCTTCCGATGCTGGCCGATATTCGTGACGAATCGGATCACGAAGATCCCTGTCGTCTTGTGCTTATACCTCGGTCGAACAGAACAGACATCGAAGCCCTCATGGGTCACTTGTTCGCGACCACCGATCTGGAAAAGAGCTATCGCGTCAATATCAATGTCATTGGCCTGAACGGTAAGCCTACGGTCAAACCGTTACCCTTGCTACTCCGAGAGTGGCTCCAGTTCAGAATTGGCACCGTGCGCAAGCGGCTCGAATTCCGCCTGAAAAAAGTGCTGGATCGCCTGCACATTCTGGAAGGCTTGCTGGTGGCCTTCCTCAATCTCGATGAAGTTATCCGCATTGTGCGTGAGGAGGATGAACCAAGGCAGTCGCTTATGGACAGCTTTGGCCTCACCGAGATCCAGGCCGATTATGTTCTCGATACGAAGCTGCGGCAGTTGGCGCGTCTCGAGGAAATGAAGATCAAGGCCGAACAGGAAGCGCTAGAGAAAGAAAGACAGACACTCGAAGCCCTGCTGGGCTCCGAGCTCAAGCTGAAGCGTCTGGTAGGGAAGGAACTGACGGCGGATATGGAGACCTTCGGTGATGACCGCCGAAGCCCGCTGGTAGAGCGCAGCGAAGCCAAGGCCTATCGAGAGACCGATCTTATCAGCAGCGAGCCGGTGACGGTTGTACTTTCCGAGAAAGGCTGGGTGAGGGCAGGCAAGGGCCACGATCTGGACCCTGAAGCGCTCAGCTATAAGGCCGGGGATGCCTTCCTGCACGCAGCAAAGGGGCGTAGCAGCAATCAGGCGCTGTTCTTCGATACCAGTGGGCGGGTGTACTCACTGGCGGCACATAGTCTGCCTTCAGCAAGAGGGCAGGGGGAGCCACTAACGGGGCGAATCACGCCCGCCGACGGGGCGCTTATCACCCATACCATGTTGCCGGAGCCGGACGATAGCGTATTGCTGGCTTCCAGCTATGGCTACGGTTTCAGAGCGACGGCCAGTGATCTCCTGAGCAAGAACAAGACCGGGAAGGCCCTGGTGAGTCTGAGTGCCGGAGCGAATTTACTGCCGCCGATTCTGATCCCTGCAAAATACTCGAGCGACGATATTGTGCTGGTGGCGATCACAAGCGATGGTCGTATGTTGGCCTTCCCGCTCAATGATCTCCCTCAACTCGCGAAAGGTAAGGGTAACAAAATCATAGGTATACCTGCTGCCAGGGCGCAAAGCGGTGAAGAGGCACTGGCGCATCTGGCTGTTCTTCGACCGGGCGCTTTCCTGCAGCTTCACGCCGGCAAGCGTTTCCTCAAGGTGGGCTTGAGCGATCTCGAGCACTATGTTGGTGAGCGTGGCCGCCGAGGATCGCGCCTGCCAAGGGGCTTGCAGAAGATCGATCGGGTCGAATTGTTGAACCCACAAGCGTCCGCGAGTGAAAAAGCCAGTGGTGCAGCATCAGGACAGGCCGATGCCAATGAGTGATATTCTGCTGATCAACGTCAGTGGCCATGACAAGCCGGGCCTGACCTCTGCCATCACTTCTATTCTTGCCGCTTATGATCTCGTTATGCTTGATGTCGGCCAGTCCGTAATTCACGATCATCTGACCTGGGGGATGCTCGTGCGCTTGCCGCAGGCTGGCCCGTCGGGCAATGATGCCTCACAGGTGATCAAGGATCTGCTGTTCGAAATGCACGCCAGGGATCTGCAGATCAGCTTCACGCCAGTGGCTGAAGCGGATTACAACGAGTGGGTGAAGGGCAAGGGCAAGACGCGTTTTATCGTCACGCTGCTCGCAAGAGAAATCAAGGCAGAGCATATCGCGCGGGCGTCAGCGATTACGGCAGCCAATGGGCTGAATATCGATCAGATACAGCGGCTCTCGACAAGGCTGGACCTTTACGATGCTTCCAAGCGGAATCACGCCTGCATTGAGCTGTCCGTTCGTGGGGAACCTCATGATCCGGAGAAGCTCAAAACCGAGTTCCTGCAGATAGCCAATGAGCTCAATATTGATATCGCGTTTCAGAAAGATGATCTGTTCAGGCGGAACAGGCGGCTGGTTGTGTTCGATATGGATTCGACGCTGATCGAGGCCGAAGTCATTGACGAGCTGGCCAAGGAAGCGGGTGTCGGTGATCAGGTCATCGAGATCACTGAACTGGCAATGCGCGGTGAGATCGAGTTTGCCGAAAGCTTCCGACGACGGGTGCGTCTGCTAAAAGGCCTGAAGTCCGAAACCCTTGAAACCGTCGCGCTTCGCCTGAAGCTCACCGAGGGCGCAGAGCTTCTGATCAGCAGCCTGCGCAAGCTCGGCTACAAGACGGCGATCCTTTCAGGTGGTTTCAATTTCTTTGCCAGGCGTCTGCAGGCACAGCTGGGCATCGATTACGTCTTTGCCAATGAGCTCGATATCCGCGATGGGCTGGTGACGGGAGAAGTCAGTGGCGAAATCGTGGATGGTGCGCGCAAGGCGGCCTTGCTTCATGAAATAGCTGCGCGGGAAGGTATTCAGCTTGAACAGGTGATTGCTGTTGGCGACGGGGCAAATGACCTGCCAATGCTCAGCACAGCTGGCCTTGGCGTAGCGTTTCGTGCCAAGCCTGTTGTTCGAAAGAGCGCCAGTCAGTCGATTTCCTATCTCGGACTCGACAGTATCCTGTATCTGCTTGGCTTCAGGGAGAGCGACCTTCGTCTGCTGGAAGGCCGCGACAGCGCGGATGAAATCTAGATCTGTGGTTTGAAGGCGGCTCAGCCGCCTTCAGCGAAGTCATAGTTCATCTCGGTCGTAGGTGCCTGCAGGTAGTAGCCCTGTATGTAATGAACACCAGCCTGATACAGCGTAGAAAGCACCGTGGCATTCTCAACCAGCGGCGTGATGACCATCTTCGACTGATCCTTCAGCTTGTCGACCATCGCATAGAAAGCTTCTCTGGCTTCTGCAGTCTTCTGGATGTCTTCTGTGTAGGAGCCATCGACCTTCACGTAATCGACTTCGACATGATCGAGCGTCTTGAAGGGGTCTAGCGCACAGCCGAATCGAGACAGCGCCAACTGGCAGCCGAGCTTGTGAATCTGTGTGCTGAACTCCTTGGCCTGCAGCAGATACTCAGTGACATCAGCCTCGGCGACCTGGAAGACCAGAGATTCCCCCGGTAGCTTCGCTGCTGTGAGCGCCTTCTGCAGCCAGTCGATGAACGTGTCATCAGTTATCGTATGGCCGGTGATGTTGATGATCAGCCTGCTGCTGTAGCCTTTCGAACGGTGCGAACTGAGGCTCTTGACGTTCTGCAGGATGACCCAGCGGTCGAGCTTGGTAGCGAGTCGGGGCTCGGTTTCGACTGGCAGAAAATCCGAGGGTGAAATCTCCTTGCCCTCGTTGTCGATCATGCGCAGGAAGGCTTCGTAGTAGCCGTCGGTGGAACCCTGCAGACTGATGATCGGCTGAAACAGCATCTTGAACCGATTATCATCCAGTGCTGCCTGCAGCATGGCCATATAGTCATCGATGGTCTTGTCGCTGTCTTCGAAGTCGAGACCGTTGTACATATACACGTTTGGCGCTGTTTGCCCGCCCTGACGGCTGGCTTCCGGTCGCTCTATTGCATATACGCTGGCACGGATGGCCTTGCTGACCACAGTTTCTGTCGTGCCAGAGTTCTCATTCAGCCGCAACAGACCGATAGCGACCCTGACCTGCGCCGTTTTGCCGCTGATATCAAAGAGCCTCTTTTCGGCTGCCTGTGAAATGGTAGAGGCGAGCTTCTGCACATGATCCTGACTGTTTTCGGCTTCGAGCCAGACGAAACTGTCGTCGCTAAAGCGGCCGAGTGTGGAGTGGGCACCTTTGTGCTCGCGTAACAGGGTGGCAAAACTGGCCAGCAGCGTATCGGTACCAGTTATCCCCAGGCTTTCTTTCAGCCTGGCCAGATCGAGTATCTGGATGTACATCACGAAGCCATGCGCCTTCTGCTGCATGATCTGCTCGATGAAGACATGAAGCTGCTCCATCCAGTATGACTTGTTGTAGAGGCCAGTCAGGAGATCTTCCCGGCTGATCTTTTTCAGTTTGGCTTCGAGTTCGGCATCGACCTGCGGACGCATGACCAGCTGCAGGCAGGCATCACCCTCAAAGGTGGCCAATGAGCTGCTGACTGCCACCATTTCCTCACTACCATCTGCCCGTTCGATACAGACGGATACCGGCGTGTCCAGGGCATCCGGGCCTTCGGCCTGCTTCAGGAAGGTCTTGAAGGCACTGGTACTGGACGACGCAATGGCATCAAGTATCGGAATGCAGATGAGATCATCGAGGTCGTCGTAGCCGAACAGTTCAAGGTAAGCTTTGTTGGCAAACACGTGCATGCCTTCGATGATGTAGGCAATCGGGTCGACAGAGGATTCGAGCAGCGAGTTGCAGCGCCGCTCGGCATCCCTGAGCTGAAGCTCAACACTCTTGCGCTTACGTCGATCGGCGTGATCCTCCAGCTCTCTGCGAATAGCGTAAAGCTGTACAGTTTCATGAGCGGCAAGAACCACCTGCCTTGCGCCTTTCTGTAGCGCGGCAACGTGTTCGGCCTCGTCGAAGTCATCCAGTATGGCAATCAGAGGGAGGTCCAGGCTGTGGGCTTTGATCGCATCCAGACAATCGATGTACGTCAGCTCCTGGTCTTCACGTTTGGCGATGAGCAGGTCCCAGCTCTGTGCCTTCAGGCTCTCCTGAAGATCCTCTTCGCTCGTGATCCGATGGGCCCGAGTGGCCTTCCCATCGTTTCGCAGCACGCTGATCGTATGCTCAGCGTCATTGAGCGATGGGTCCAACAGCAGTAAATGGACGGTCTGTTTTTTTTCTTGCATGCTTAGAGTGATGGCCAGAGTGAATCAAAATCATCTTCCGATGAAGTAGTTTTCCGCGGCGCAGGCTTGCCGGCCTCCGCGAACTGGGCTTCGATTTCAAATTGGGTGAAAGAGCCGGTTGCGCTGATTCGTTTGAGCAGCTGCAACTTGGTGTTCCGGCCCTGACGGTTTATCGATACCTTGTGCCCAACCTGGAAAGGTAGTCTAGGTACTACGAGACTCGCAGGCTGCGAGATTGCAGGCAACTCCGGTAGTAGCAGACCTCTGAGGAACTCGCTGTTTTCACCCACTTTTTGAAGGAGCTGTACGCCGCAGGGTTTTGCCCCAGGGGCGAGGAGTTCCACACCGAACTGGGTTCCGTGCTGGCGGATCTGCCTGATCCAGCGAATAACGCCAATGCTCCACGGATGGCTTTCATCCTCTCTCACGCCAAGCAGCTCGCCTGCCTGCACGTTGCTCGGTATATCACCAATCCACTGGATACAGTACCCGCCGGGGCTGGTGTTGACCAGCGGCACGATGTGTTGTTGATACCCGGCTTTCGCGTCCTTCGACGCCGATGCGGCACTGGCACCTGTATAGCGGATGGGCGAGAGGTCTGCACCACTCGAGCCAGCCTGACTGTTGCCGCTGCCTGGCTGCGCCCAGACGTCGCGCCGATGATGATCCGCGAAGTAGCTGGCGTCCGTGTTTTTGCGGTCTCCACTCAGGAACGTGTTGAAGTCCGTGCCATTGGCGACAAAATAATGTGTTGCAGTCATGCCCACGCTGATAAGGATACGGCCCTGACTGCTGGTTCGTTTGAAGCTGCGCTTGGCGAGCACGCCAATTGCCTGGGATATGGCCAACAACAGGGGTTCGCTGAGCGTTTCGACGCCATGAAGCCGTGGGTGCTGGCTTTGGCGGCTGCCGGCGGCGGCCTCCTGGTGGCCTTGTGCCAGTTCTTCAGTCAGTAGCCCGGCCAGCTTGCTGGTGTCGAAGCCGTAGTTTTCGGTGGAAGGCGGTATCGTTTGCAGGCTGCGATAAGCCGGCGCGAGATCTTTTTTCGGTGAGATCACGAAGAGGGCCGTGGCGCCAGACTCAATCTCCAGACTGACATAGTCGGTCCAATGTTCGAAAGCCGTATAGGCAGTTTCGATATCCTTCTGGCGAAGCTGGTTTGGTTTGCAGCAGCCGAGCAGCAGTACCCGCTTGTAGGCTTGCTCTACGGTAGTTTCATTCTGGGTTCCACTGTAACCGTCGACTGTCTTGATCTTGAGCAGACGGTTATCCCGGGCGAAACGATAAAGCTGGTGCAGCTCAAGCCAGGTATCGGGCGGTGTCTGGCAGTACAGTTGATTGGCTCTGAGCACACAACTGGACAGGTCGCTGATCGCGCGGTGAATAGCGGGCGCCGTCAGCTTCTTGTTCTTTTCAGCCTGGCCTGCATTGTGAAGGTCGACCAGCACAAGCTTATAGGCATTGGCCAGGTTAAGCTGAAGCGACTGAGCCAGATTGGCTATCTTGCGCTGCTTCTCAGGTAATACAACAGCCTGATTCAGGAAGTGCTTGCCCAACTCACGGCAGATGTAATAGACGGAGGGCCGGAGCACTTCGATGAGCTGAAACCTGCTCTGAGGTGAGCAGATGAGTTCATTGAGCTCGAGCAGAGCATGATAAAGCTGCTTCGACATCTCGCCGATGTTGGCCTTCGGAAGCTCATTAGCCCACGACTCCACTGCTTTGACAGCAGGTTCGGCATAGGACAGCGTGGTCAGGCGCTGGTTAGGAACCTTGAGTGTCAGCGGATTGTGTTGCCCAGACATGCATTCAGCCCTTATCTCGAATCACTACGATTTCTTAGCATAGCAAAGTCCGCAAAGATTGCTCGTTTCAGGGGTTTAACAGCGGCACTTAAACATGCTTCCTTGTTAGTGATGCGAGCGCAGGCTGCAGTGGCACCTTGCTGATGAAGCCGGGATCCTCATAAACCAGCCGTGGCACGAGGTATCCGGGGAGGTTGGCGAGCATCTCGGCGTACAGTTCAGACGCACTTTCTGGCGGAATCATGAAATGCCCCGCAGCATCTACCGCGTCCGGTAAGTGCAGATAATAGGGCAGGATGCCGGCGTCGAAGAGCGCCTGCGACAGATCGATTTGCATACGGAGCGTGTCGTTGACGCCCTTGAGCAGCACTGTCTGGTTCAATAGTGTGCAAACCTCGCGAAGCTGTCGATTGGCCGTAATGACCGCGTCATCGATTTCGTTGGCGTGGTTGATGTGATTGACGACGACGACTTTCTGTGGGCAGGCTCGCAACAGCTCGAGCAGCTGTGGCGTTATCCGATCCGGCAAGACACTAGGCATGCGAGTATGCAGGCGGATTCTGCGCAGAGCCGGTAGCTTCTGCAAGGCCTCAAACAGGCTGGCCAGGGCTCCATCGTCCAGCATCAGCGGATCGCCGCCACTAAGAATGATTTCCTCGAGCTCCGGGTCGGCTGCCAGGCTGGCTATTCTCTCGCTCCACGCCTGACGGCTCTGGCGATGCTGTTCATAGGGAAAATGGCGTCTGAAGCAGTAGCGGCAATGTATGGCGCAGGCGCCGGTGAGAATGAAGAGGGCACGATGACGGTATTTCTGAACAACGCCGGCCTGGGTCGTAAAGGCGCCTTCGGCCAGTGGGTCAGTCGTCGTGGCAGCTGAGACCTGGAGCTCGCGGATATCGGGAAGGACCTGCCTCAGCAATGGATCGTCGGGATCACCAGGTCGTATACGTGAAGCGAAGGCACGGGTTACGCGCAGCGGGAACTGTCGGGCGACGGCATCGAGCTCACTGAAGTGGGTCAGGGGCAGTTCGAGGTAGGCGGCCAGCTCCCGATAGCTCGTGAACATGTCTTTCAGACTGTCCTGCCAGCCTGTCGGGGCATCGCCAAACGCTACATTTCGCGCTATGATGCGCGCCTCCCCGGACGCCTTGATTGAGCCCGCGTCCTGGATCTGCACGGCTTTCGACATAATAAACATCCTGAGACAACGACTGTAAGCGAGAGTATATGGCGACTTTTTCAACCAACGAGTTCAAGTCCGGATTGAAGATCATGCTCGATGGCGATCCATGTTCGATTATCGAGAACGAATTCGTCAAGCCAGGCAAGGGCCAGGCGTTCAACCGGGTTCGACTGCGAAACCTGAAAACAGGCCGTGTTCTCGAGAAAACCTTCAAGTCCGGCGAGTCGCTCGAAGGCGCCGACGTTATCGATCTTGAGATGGAGTACGTCTACACCGATGGTGAATTCTACCACTTCATGCTCACTGATGGCTCGTTCGAGCAGCATGGGGCAGACGCCGCTGCAGTCGGCGATACGAAAAAGTGGCTGAAGGAACAGGAAGTCTACACGGTAACGCTCTATAACGGCGCGCCGCTCTCTGTCATACCGCCAAATTTCGTCGACCTGCAGATCATAGAGACCGACCCCGGGGTCAAGGGTGATACCGCACAGGGCGGTACAAAGCCTGCCCGCCTGAGTACGGATGCGGTGGTCAGCGTGCCGCTGTTTGTGGATCAGGGTGACTTCATCAAGGTCGACACCCGCACAGGCGCCTACGTCAACCGGGTTAAAAACTGAGTCAGCCTCTCCGCTGGCAAAGCACTGCAGCGCTGGAGGTCCTTCGGGCCAGGGCTGCTGTGCTGGACCAGATGCGCCATTTCTTCAAGGACCGCGGCATTCTGGAAGTCGACGTTCCGGTATTGGCAGACACCTCGGCCAGCGATGTACACCTGAATAGTCTGCGCCTTTGCAACGGCCAGTATCTCCTGACTTCTCCAGAGCCCTATATGAAGCGTCTGCTTGGTTCGGGTTCAGGTGCCATCTTCACCTTCAGCAAGGCCTTCAGGGCAAACGAGAGTGGCAAGCGTCACAATCCTGAGTTTCTCATGCTCGAGTGGTATCGCCCCGGCTTCGCACTGGAAGATATGCTGGCTGAGACTCTGGCGCTGCTGTCAGGACTCGCTGGTCACGCTGAAAGAGGCAGCGAGCTGCCATGGCCATCCTTAGCCGAGTTTGCCTTGCCAAAGCGCTTTACCTACGCGCAGCTCATGATCGATGCCTGTGGGGTCGACCCGTTTACGGTCAGCGATGAAGCGTTGAGAGCTACTGTCAGGCAGCAGGTCAGTGGCTACGATGATGTCGAATCGGCAGAGCCTGCGACCTTGCTCGACCTGCTGTTCAGTAGTCGGGCAGAAGCGCTACTGGCCAACTGCCCTGTAGCCATCGTCGAGGGTTATCCGGCAGAGCAAGCCTCACAGTCCAGAACCCGGTTCGATGCGGCTGGGCGCCTTGTCGCTGAACGCTTCGAGTTGTACCTCTATGGCCTGGAGATCGCGAATGCCTACCATGAGCTCACTGACACGGCCGAGTTCCGCAAGCGTCATGAAGACGACAACGCACGTCGGCGAGGATCGGGGTTGCCTGAGCTGGCCCTGGACCATTCGCTGGTAGCCGCGATGGAGGCCATGCCACCGTGTAGCGGCATAGCGCTCGGCGTAGACCGGCTGGTGATGCGTTTGCTAGGCCTTTCCCGCATCGATCAGGTACTCAGCTTCGCCTCGAACTCTGTTAGTTAGCCACGCTTTGGATTCAAGGTGGCGATTCGTTCGCCAAGTCGGAGGCGTGAGCCAGCGTGAAGGGCATCATTCCATTTAAAGCTGTCAGGCGGTGCCAGCAGGATGACTGTCGAACCGAGATGGAAGCGCCCCATTTCCTCGCCTTTGAGGAAAGTCGGCGCGGGATTATCGCCATCGGGCTCGTAATCGATCCTTGTAATGGTTGCGCCGGTGCGTTTCTGATCACCGGACCCAACCAGCCCAGCCCACGTCGTAGCGATACTCGCCACAATCATCGCACCAACCAGTACCATCGCAAATGGCCCGAATTCGGTATCAAACACGCAGATGACGCGCTCATTACGCGCGAATAAACTTGGAACGGCTTCAGCCGTAGCGGGGTTTACCGAGAACAGGCGGCCGGGGACGTGGATCATGCTGGTCAGGCGCGCGTCACACGGCATGTGAATGCGATGATAGTCCTTGGGTGCCAGATATATCGTCGCGAATTCGCCACCGTGAAACGGTCTGGCAGCCAGACTGTCGCCGCCAAAGAGCTCCAGAGCGCTATAGGTCCGACCTTTGGCCTGCAGAATACGACCTGCGAGCAAGGTGCCCAATTGGGACACTGCGCCATCAACAGGTGAGACTAACGCATCTTTCGCTGAGTCGATGGTACGTGCGCCAGGTTTGAGGGCTCGTGTGAAGAAATCATTGAAGCTTGCAAAGGCTTCGGGCTCAGATTCCGCAGCCTCGCTCATGTCGACCTGGTACTTCTTCACAAACCATTTGATGAAGGCGTTTTTCAGTCGCGGGTCAGTCGACGCTGCAATCTTGCCAGCCAGCCGCGAGAGCGAACCCTGCGGAACGAGGTACTGGGATTTTACGAAAATGTCGTCACGTCTGCCCATGTCAGGCTACTCCTGTCTGTTCAATGAGATGGCCAGTGCTGTCGCTGTTGCCCCATTCGGACCAGGAGCCGGGATACGCCTTGATATCCAGACCCAGCTGTCGGCCGACAAGAAAAGTCAGGCCTGAGCGATGGTGGGTCTGGCAATGCGTGACGATTGGACGATCGGGGTCGAGGCCAGCCTGCGTGAGAAGCTTGCTCAAGTCGGCATCTGGGCGAAGGCGATAATGGTTTCGTGGGTCGAGCAGGCTCGTCCACTCAAGATGACAGGCGCCTTTTATATGTCCGTTATTTTTTGCGGTGACACGCCTGCCGGCAAACTCCTCTGCAGATCTGGCATCCCAGATTTGCACCTGGCTACCTTCGACAAGTTCCTTCAGTGTGGATAAGTCGACGCTGACCGCAGGCGCGGATGCGGCCACTGAGCTTGCGTCGGGTAGAAAGACTGAGCCACGAACAGACGCGGGTGGCGGGGCGGCGGGGTCGGACTCAGTGTTCACCATGGGAAGACCGAGGCCTTCCCACGCAATGCGTCCACCGTCCACGACGTGCACATTGCTGAAGCCAATGCTCAGCATGAGCCAGACGAAGCGGCCGGCCCAGGCGCCACCTTCGGCATCCATAACCACAAGATGGTCGTTGTGATGGAGGTCAAGATCGGCAGCGATGGATTGAAGCTGCTGAATCTCTGGTAGCTTACCATTGAACGGCGGGTGGGTTTTGGTCCGCGTGGGGTCTAGCCACATGGCACCTTCCACATGCTGCTGCTCAAAGGTCGCTTTCGGCGACAGGTCGACCACCAGCACTCGTGTCTCGGTGGGTCGCTGCATGTAGTCGAGCAACTGCTGCGGTTGAATGAGCAGCGACCAGTGTTCGAGTTCGCTGGTCTGGGATGAGATTGAATGGGTCAAAGAAGGGCCTCTGGAGTCATGAAGCTTGGCACCGGTATCTAGCTCTTCTTGTTCGACCGGGCACGCTGGGCAAGATTGTAAACGACCTGGCTTGTTGCATTACAGAGCTCTTTGAAACTTTCGTACTCGAAGGTCGTCATCGGACCACTCTGGAAGCCATTATCAGCATAAATCAGCCCGACTGGGCGCGTGCCGACGAAACAGGAGCTCGCGAAGAATTCCTGCACCTGGAACAGCGATGAAAACTCCTCGGTGAGATGCGCCTTGATCCGTGGCGAGGATTCGGGGCTCACCCAGATCGAAGCGGGTTTCCGCATGAGTTTCGAGAACAGCGGGAAGTCCTCGAGACGCAGCTGTCGACCTTCCAGCGTCTCGCGGGCGGGCAGTGGCGTGGTGAAAAAGGCCTTCACTGCTGTTCGGTCGGCCGTCATGAGACTGACCAGGCAGGCTTCCAGTCCAATGCCGTCGACCACGCAGCTTATAGTGGTCTGCATCAGGTCCGGAAGACCCTCGAACTGCATCGGGTTAATGAGCATGTCCTGGATGGTCTGGTTGAAAAGGGCGCGGTTCGGTGCCTTGCGCAGCTGCGGCTGACGCGGAATATCAGCCATGCCATAGGTCTTGATGGGCGACTGATCGGGTGAAGTCGGCATCGACTTGCGCTGCGGTTCGTGCTCTGCCGTCTGATTCAATGCTGTCGTAGCTGGTCCAGGCTCGGACTCAGCCTCGGCCACTTTGAGCGGACTGTCATCGGCAACATCCGGTCTGGCTGTTTTCACTGCAGGCGGTTCCGAGGGCTCTGCATCGGGCGCGAGGTGTGGCGGCTTGCCTGGTGTGTCGACGCTTGCCTGCGTGGGTTGAGGCCGAAATGGCTTCCCTGGCTCTGGAGAAGTCGCGGGGGCTGCCTCTGGCCAGTCGAACAGTGGCTCACCCGGACCCGGCTCGGGCGTCAATAGCGAAGCAGCCAGGCCTACGCCGTGGCGGAGCGGGTGCTGCCTGGCACTGAGTACAGCGACCTCATGGGCCCAGCGAACACCCAGTATAGGCGACGCCTTCCAGCGTGCTGCCATGGCGAAGAAGCATCGATTCACAGCCTTTGAGTGCCAGCTTATGCTCGCATGTTCGACCAGCAGGTTGAGCATGGTTTCGGTAAAGCCCGGTCGCTTGCTGAACTGTCGCAAAGGCTTGGTAATATAGGCGCGCGGCGAATCGTTTTCATACCCTTTCTTGGCCGCTGAAGTGAGCTTGGCAAGCGTGCGCATATCCGCGAGCTCATGGTCGAACAGGGTGTTGGCATCAAGAATTGGCAGTGCCATCTGCTTGTGAGCTTCGCGCCAGAACGCACGGATTTCGAATCCGAGGATCCTGCGCTCCAGTTTGCGCGCATCGACATGTGCCATGCCCTTCATCCGTGTCTGCTGATAGACCGCCTGCATCTCCTTGCCGCGCCAGTGCCAGAGATACCAATAAGGGCTCGCCCAGAGCAGGGTGTTCCAGAAGGCGTTGCGTATCTCTTCTTCAGGCTTCTTTGCGGTGGTGTAGGTGAAGCGCGCCATTTCGGCTGCACAGAGGCTGCGCCCGAGAGCTGCTTCCAGCAGCGCTGTTTTCTTGTGCCCAGGATCTTCCGAATAGTCGTAAGTGCCGGTGGTCTGCAGCAGCACGCTCAGACGTTCAAGCCCAATGATGCTGATGGCCTGGGGAATATTCCGAATGGCGGCTTCCTTGGAACGCATGAACAGGTTGGCATTGCGAATGAGGGTAAGCGCGAGGACCGGGTCGTTTTGCACATGCTCGGCCATCTGGGCAAAGGTCAGCTCCTTTTCCTTCAGCGCAAGATGCAACAGACGACCTGAATGAGTGACCGCCGGAAGCGGTCGCTCAAGCATGGAAGCCACTGTACTTGCCAGTTTGGCAGCCGTGGCTGCCTCGGCGTCGGGCTCCCGGTCAGGGTGCTCTAGCTCGACTTCGTTCAGGTACAACGCTCCACACAGTTGTTAATTAAACGATCATCTACTTAACTTGTTCTAATCCAAGCATATCCCAAGCTGACGAATTTGCCATGTTGCTTCTGATCGGATCGATTGTTGTTTTAGCCAGCGTTCTCGGGGGCTACGTGCTCTCACACGGGGAGCTTGCTGCCCTGTGGCAGCCTTTTGAGTTGGTAATCATCTTCGGCGCTGCTCTTGGCGCCTTCCTGATTGCCAATTCATTCAAGACCATCAAGACAGTCGGCGCCTCGATCAAGACTGTCATTGTCGGTAGTCGTTTTACTCGACAACTTTACCTGGATCTCCTGACGCTGCTGTACGAGCTCTTCGACAAGTCACGCAAGGCCGGCATCATGTCAATCGAAGCTGATGTCGATGAGCCTAATGAGAGCGATCTATTCAATAAATATCCGTCGATTCAGAGTCAGCCAAAGTTGCGAGACTTCGTTTGCGATTATTTTCGTATCGTCGCCTCTGGCAACATGGCTGCCCATGAGCTCGAAGGCCTCATCGATATGGAAATCACCGCAAGGCAGCATGAACTCGAGAAACCCGGCGATGCAGTTCATGCCATCGCGGATGGCCTGCCCGGTTTTGGTATCGTTGCCGCCGTACTTGGTATTGTCATCACGATGAAGTCGCTTGGCGGTCCGCCTGCCGAGCTGGGCCTGCACGTCGCTGCTGCCCTGGTGGGAACCTTCATAGGTATCCTGGCGGCCTATGGCTTCGTTGGGCCACTGTCGAGCGCCATTCATCACCTGGCCGATGCCGAAATAAAGGCCTATGAATGCACGAAGATGAGTATTCTGGCCTTCCTGGGCGGGCAGGCGCCCCAGATAGCGATTGAATTTGGCAGAAAGACGCTCGATTCAAGTGTTCGTCCCAGCTTCCAGGAATTGAATGATCACGTAAAAGCCAGATGAAGCAGCTGAACCAGCCCCAGCCGATTATCGTTCGGCGCATCGTCAAGAAGGGCAAGCCGCACGGGGGCGCCTGGAAAGTCGCTTTCGCCGATTTTGCCGTGGCGATGATGGCTTTCTTTCTGGTGCTATGGCTGAGTGAATCGGCGTCGCCAGAACAGAAGGAGGCGATATCCAGCTACTTCGAAGACCCCATCGGCTTCACCGAAGGCGGCAGTCCATCAGTGATCGACCTCGGCGGGGCAGTATCGATTCAGGTGGTAGATGATCCCGATGCCATTCCTATCAGCCAACCCGAAATCAAGCTCGAAGAAAGTCAGGCTCAGGACATCGTGGATCAGGTGGAGCATCGCAAGCTGTATTCACTGATGAACGTGATTCTGGAGCAGATTGAGCGGAGCCCCACGCTACGGGAGTACAAGGATCAGCTGAAGCTCGACATCACAGACGAGGGCCTGCGTATCCAGATCGTCGATAAGCAAGGCAGGCCGATGTTCGACACGGGTTCGGCTGAATTGAAGGAATACTCACGCGAGATCATCAATGAGCTGGCTCCGACCATTTCGCGGGTCGATAACCGCCTGGTCGTTTCGGGGCATACCGATGCCAGACCATTTCCTGGTTTTGCAGGCTACTCGAACTGGGAGCTGTCGTCGGATAGAGCCAATGCGGCTCGCAGAGCGCTAGTGGAAGGGGGTTTGCCTGAAGACCACATTTCCCGCGTAGTCGGTCTGGCGTCTTCATCGCTGTACGACAGCACCGAGCCCTACAATCCGATCAATCGTCGCATCACGATCCTGGTGCTCAACAGGCGGGCAGCACTCATCATGGAGGATGCTGAACAGGTGAAGCCGGGCAGGGACCAGATCCTGCCGGAGGCGTCCCCACCGGTTCCCCCTCCAGTTGCCAAACCCAGTGGGGCTGCTGGTAGATCAAGCAGTGCCGCCGCGAGATCCACGGACGATATCCTGCAGCGACTGGACGGCCGTGGCCTGACTCAGGACCGGGAAGAGCAGCCCGCCCGTCCGGCACCAAGCAAACCTGTACCTGCCGAACCAGCTCCGGACAGTCTGGCCTGGTAGTCTGGGAACAACTGTTATTCAGGCTTCAGGCCGGATCTCGAACATGTCGAGCGAATCCGCGGTCGCACGGTAACTGTTCCAGCGTCGCGGATCGATGTGGCCGTCCTCCAGCGCCTTGAGAATTGCGCAATCCGGCTCGTGAGTATGGCTGCAGTCGCTGAACCGGCACTGGCCGAGGAAGGGCCGAAACTCGATGAAGCCATGCGTAAGATCGGTCTGTTCCAGGTGCCAGAGGCCAAATTCCCGCACACCTGGCGAATCGATCAGAAACCCTTCTCCAGCTCTGAGTCGGTACAGCCTTGCGGCAGTAGTTGTATGCCGACCCTTTATGACCGCTTCGGACAGCGCACCGATGGCAATTTCACTAGCCTCTTCATCGTCTATCAGCAGCTTAGCCAACGCACTTTTGCCAACCCCGGACTGGCCGCAGAGAATGGCAGTTGTGCCATCGAGCAACGCAAGCAGTTCAGCCGTACCTGTTTTGGACTTTGCGGACACGAGAATGCAATCGTAGCCAAGCGAGGTATAGAGCTCGCGCATCTCGTGCACTCGTGAAGATGGATCATCGGCTACAAGATCCGCCTTGTTGAAAATGATCAGTGGCGCGGCACCAGAGAGCTCAGCAGCCACGATATAGCGGTCAGTGAGGTTGAAGTGCGGCTCTGGCAGCGGTGCGACGACGACGCAGATTCTGTCGACATTCGCGGCGACTGGCTTCAGACGGCCGAATTTGTCCGGTCTGGATAGCAGACTGCGCCGCTCCATAAGCGCACTGACGACCCCGGTGAGTTTTTCGCTGGCGGGCTTGCGTTCCACCTGGAAAACCACCC
>TARA_R100000306_G_C4382307_1_pt1 | contig 33084 bp, 52 predicted proteins | sample TARA_R100000306 | Tara Oceans TARA_R100000306 (sample SAMEA2620824) | marine metagenome | biome: marine biome (ENVO:00000447); feature: mesopelagic zone (ENVO:00000213); material: "saline water (ENVO:00002010), including plankton (ENVO:xxxxxxxx)" | depth 1000 m | reverse complement strand
TCGACAACGTGGAAGTCACTGGTTCGAATCCAGTATGACCCACTTCTTCAAAAAGCATTGAAAATACTATGTTTATTAAAGGTTTCAGCCTTCTTCTGGTTTTTAATTTTCTTGCAAAAACTTTTCTAATTGGTAAAAAACGGTAAATTTACCGTAAATTTTGTACGATAATTGTACGATAAATTACTAAATGAAGGCTTCAGTTAAACTTTTTGTTACCGATGGCGTTAATGCTGCTGGAATGTTTCCGGTGAAGTTGGTGGTTTCGCATAAAGGAAAAACAAAACGTAAAACCATTGGGTATTCTACCGAAGCGAATTGGAATAATTTAAAGAACCTGCCTAAACCCGCGCACCCTGATTTTGAAAACCTATATGGTGCTTGTTTGGATATTCAGAAAAAATCGGTGCAACTTTCCTTTTTACAAATGGAATCGGTTACAGGTGCAATGGCTTTTCTTTTAAACGAAAAAAAGAAAGTGGGTATAACCGTTTCAGAATACTTTGATGTGGAAATTAAAAACCTGAAACAACAAAATAGATATGGCACCGCTGCAAATTATGAGTATGTGAAAGAACGGATGGATGCTTTTAAGCCTGGGGTTAAATTTAACGAAATTACACCAGATTTTATAGAGCGCTTTAAACGGTCCTTAAAAATTAACGCTGGTGATGTTACGGTAATTTCTTATTTGGGTAGGTTACGGGCGTTGTACAATAAAGCGGTGATGGATCCCGATGTGTATTTTGAAAATATACGCCCTTTTGAGTTTTCTTTTAAAGATTTAACCATTGTACGTGGCCGCGTGAAAAATAGGTATCTGGAAAAAGAACAATTTTTAAAGCTTGTTTCAGGAAAAGATACGTTACCTGCTGCGCAAAAACGTGCTGTAGATTTTAGTTTAATACAGTTTTATCTTGGCGGGCTTAACTTAAAGGACCTTTATTTTTTAAAGAATGAAGATTTTTACGGTAACCGCGTGATTTTAAAACGGGCAAAACTGGGGAAGTATAAAAAGGAATTTGATGTGATGGTGGTGCCGGAAGCGGCTAAACTGATAAATGAGTATAAAGGCAATGATCCTGAATATGTATTTGATTACCGAAAGGACAATAAAGGGTATATTGTGTATAGAAACAACCACAACCGCAATTTACGGGCGGTGCAGAAAAAACTGGGCGTAAAGTTGGCGCCCATTAACCAGAATTTAAACAGCAATACCTTTAGGCATACGTTTGCAACATACGGTAAACATTTACTGCTGCACCCCGATATTATACGCGAGCTTATGGGCCACGAGCGAAAAGATACCGATACTATTTATAAAGATGCCTTTCCTGAAGCGATGCGTGACGAAGCGCACTTGAAAATTATTGAACTGAAAACAAAGAAGTAAGTGTTTGGTTTATGCAGGAAAGCGCTTTTTGATGGTTTTTACCGGTGCGTATGGTGTTATCGTTTTTTAAGGCCAATACTTCTAATGCTAACCCCATATTATCACGGTTTAACGCGGCGTTGTTAAGTTGGTTGGGTTCTATAGTTACTATACCTGAAGCCGTTACTTTGTAACCTGTTTGGGTTTTAGTGATAAAAAATAGGGCTTTTATTGGGTATCTTTTATAGATGGGACCGCCTTTAACATCGCAATTGGGCGGTATTGGGTTTGAATAGCCTTCACCTTCTTTTGCTATTTCATATATAATGGGGCTATGTTTTAATTCTGAAAAAACTTCTTCAATGGTTTTGGTTGTGGAAAATTCTTTTTCCCACGTTATAAGGCTGTTTTTAACAGAAAAATTACCAATTTGAGAAAAACACGTATTTATACTTAGTAAAATTGTAAGAATTGTAAGAAATTTTTTCATATAATTGTCGTTAGTTATTTATCCCCGCTATTTTTTCAACTAACAATATACCAATTTTTAAGCTTATGAGTAAATTTATGGAATCATTGAGGGATGCTATACTTTTTTCTGAAACTTCTGATGCATACACCCCGCAAGAACGACTACAATTAATTAACGAATTACGAACCACTTCCCAATCTTTTATTTATCACCGTAGAAAGACCCTCGATTGAACTGTTTATTGTATCTGTTTTATCGCTTATGAGTGACGACAAACTTTTAATTTCCTGAGTATCGAGTAAACTAATTTCAAGTGCTTTTGCCATAAGATCATTGTCCCGCCTTACCATTTTTTGTAGTTGGTCTATAGCTGAAAGTACTTCGGCTGTACCATTTTTGTAAGTGCTTTCTTCTTCTGCGGCGTTATGGTTTTTTATTACCCTTTCTTTTAAGTAATTTTTTTCGCCTGGAATATCCTTCCCTACAATTTTGTTTTCAATGTAATTTAACATTTCATTTAAGGTGCGATGGGACGGATTTTTTGTTTCCTGAAGTAAAATTTTTCTTGCAGCCAATATACTAATAGAAGTGTTTTGCCCAAACTCATAAGCCGTAATGCTATGTTTTTTAGCTTCTTTCAGTATAATATTTACTTTTTCTTTTTTTGTTAACTCGCTCATAATCTATTAGTTAAATAGTTTTATATATATTTTTTTACACAAATAGATATATTTATATATATTTTTATATATATTTGTCTTGTCGAGTTATCTGGTACGTAACTGCAAAGTGCGTGCCATTTCTTGACAAGACAATTTTTAAAAGTATGGAAAAAACCGTTGTAAACAAAAATTTTACTGTTAAGGATGCTATTTGTATCACGCCGGTAGATGAAGATATAAAGCTTCGAGCCGAAAGTGTGAAGATTCTTAATTGGTTTAAAGAACGTGGTTTTGATAAGCGTAGCAATTTTATATCGCTGGTTCAAAATAACCTTAGTCAGTTTAAGGAATATAAAGAAGTGAAAAAACTGGAAGTGTTTTGGTCTGGTAGAAATGCTTCTTCTGAATTAAACAGTACGCTAATGACTTTAATAGAAAAACTTAAAGCAGAATAAGATGGCTGAAGATTTAATAATAAAAGCGAGCGATTTTATGCAGATGCTAAAAGAGCAGGGATTAGTGATAGGGCCAAAAACAGTTTTTGATGCCCAGATGGTAAAAGGAATACCATTAAACCACTACCGTAACAGAATACTACGTAAAAAACTGCTTTCGGCTTCAGAAATTAGTGACGCACAACTTTGGGGCGCCATTGGTCAAAAAATGGTTTACACTATTATTAAAAATGAAGTTCCTGAAGATGATCAGATAAAAGTGGGGTATAAGAATACTATTAAAATACCTATTGCAACAGTAAAGAGTATTGCCGCATCACGTGGAATTGAATTAACTGATTAACTAAAAACTTTAGATATGAGTAGAAATTTAGGACAAAGTTCTGGCAGAAAAGAAAGACGTGAAATTTTGAACAAACCACGTGAATTTAATAACCGTAACACCTATAAAATGAAGGTGGTTAATTGGGGTAGAGGGCAAATTAAAAGATATGTACCTAATATCCAGTTGGTTTTTAATTGGAAAAAAATGGAAGTTGTTAAGATAACCCATTGGGTTGAAAAATAAAAGCTATGCCGAAACAAAAAGAAGTACCTAGATGGTTTGTTGAGCGGGTTAAGGATATTAACCTACGCTTAATTGATGAGTTGAATATGAGTTGGGACGAAGTACTTGATTTTTGGGAAGAAATAATAAAAGAGTGTAGACAAGAAAATGAAGATACAAAATAAAGAAACTATTAACTCCCTAGGGTGTAAGGTTAAACGAAGCTATCCGGTGTGTAATGAAAATTACGATCCAAAGGTTTGTGGTGACCGGGAAGCCGGTAGCTTCGTTGATACCTGCCCTAATTGTGGAAAATCCGTTTAAAAATGATGTTACTAAATATTGGTTTAATTCTAGCGCAAATTTTAGGAACCGCAGTTGCTGTGGGGGTTGGTGGTTTTTTGTTTTTCGATAATAAAGTTTCAGAAAAAAGAAAGCCTAAACCTAAACATAAAAATGTTAAGGACGTAAAAGTTAACATTGTTTGGGAATACAACCATTTAAACGGTTGCTGGGAAGTATGGACTAAAGATTAACAAAAGGCGCTCGCCCTGCAAGGCATATGAGCGCCTTAATTAAATAAATAATTATGAAAACAAAGGTAACAATTTTAGCGCTTCTGCTAGCAGGAAGTTTGCTTTCGCAAGTTAGGGACGATAAGTACCTGGCTGTGGCAACAAATTATGCGGTTAACCATAACGATAATTTGGTGATGAACGCTATTGGTGAAGCGGGTGTAACGTATCATTTTTTAGACGTTTCGGCTCGGTATGAGTTTGTAAACCTACGCCAAAAGTATCACAGTTTTAGTGCTGGTGTTGGCGTGGTAATTATAGACAAAGAAGGCTGGTTGTTTATACCTGGTGGTAAATACGGTGTTATTATGCGCGATACTGCAGATTATAACAGTGGTACACAATATTACGGGTTTGATGTGGAAGTGCGTAAAAACATAAACAGGTTTTTTGTTGCTATTGAAGTAAGCAGCGATTACAGGACCGACCTTGGTGTGCTTTGGGATGATGCCGACTGGAAGGAAAGTGTTCACTTAAAATTAGGTTTTAAACTGTAGGTTATGGAAAAAGAACAAGAATCAACCCAAGTAAAAACGCTTAACCGCATTACCAGTTGTGTAGCGTTTTTGTTTAACACTGATTATAACGGACTACGTGGTTTTAATGATGAAGGTAACAAATTTGCGTGTGCGTATTTGGCTAAAAAATTAACTGGGTTTGATGATGGTGTTATTAGTACGTATTTCCGTACCAATGTTGGGTATATGCGAAGCAAATTTGAAGATATAGCCATACAGCTTGAAATTGACGACGATCTAGTAATGAAGTTTGGGCAAGTGCGTGGGCTTTGGAAATGTGTACAGGATGGTGAGAAGATATACTGAAGCTGAAGAACAGTTTATCTATAACAATTACCGGAAGTTGGGCGATGCCGAACTGGGTGAACAAATAGATAGAACTGCCACTGCAATCAGTAAAAAATTGACCGCTTTGGGTTTAAAACGAACCAAAAAGCAACGTAATGATATTATGAAACGGTTGGCGGGCCATACCAGGTTTAGCAATACCAATAAACCAACGGTTAAAATGGTACAGCAACGAACGCAAACCCGCCTAGAGAATGGGTATGAACACAATGGATGGACCAAAAGAAAGATAGGTAAAGCTATTAGTAATACTTGGAAACAACAAGCAAAGCTAGCTAGCCGTGGCGAGTTGGTGGGTTATTATAAAAACGGAATTAATTAAATATTTGAATATGGTAAAATCAAAAAGAAAAGGTGTTTTAATTATAAGTGAAGCTGTGTTTTATGATGAAAATCAAAATGAATTATTCGCTTCAATTTATAAGGTTTTTAGACCATATTTTATTGATAATACAATGGTTCCTTTTGATAGGAAGATTAAAGTTTTTGGGGTTAATAAAAGTTTTGAAGAAATAGAAGAAGGTGAAAAAATACCAGAATATTTAGTTGAAGTAAAAACATCTAAAAGGGGTAGTAAAATTGAATCGATAAAATTTATTAAAAAATAAAATACTATGCAAGTAAGAGGTGCAATACTGGAAATACAACCAGTGAAACAAATAAGCGAACGGTTTAGCGTTCAAAACGTCTATATAGACACCAGTAATTATAACAATATGACCGGTGAAAAGTACGAAAACTGCAATCATTTTCAGGTTATAAACGGCAAGGTGGATCTATCTGGGTTAAAACGTGGTGATGTGGTGGATGTGAAGTTTTATATAAATGGAAGGTTCTTCACTAAAAAAGATGAAACGCAAGGCTTTATGCAGACGTTAAATATAGCTTCAATTGAGCGGGCTAAAAATACTGCAAATGAGTTTATTGTATTTCCTGAAGAACAATTAATCAATACTGAAATTCCGCAATAATGCAAAGAGATTTTAAAGGTATATGGATCCCGAAAGAGATATGGTTTTTTGAAGGGCTTACTATTACTGAAAAAGTATTCCTTTCAGAAATAGATAGTTTAGATCAGGGCGCTGGTTGTTTTGCTAAAAACAGACACTTTGCCGAGCTGTTTAAACTAAGTAAAAACCGTTGTAGTGAGATTATTTCTTCATTGTCTGAAAAGGGATTTTTAAGAACGTTTTATGAAGAAGATAATTTACGAAGAATGGTATTAATTACCCCCTTCGGAATCTCGAACCCCCCTTCGGAATCTCGACTGACCCCTTCGGAATCTCGACTGACCCCTTCGGAATCTCGACAACCAAATAATAGGAATATAGATATACATATAGAAATACAAGAGAGAGAAGGCGCGCTCTTTTTTTTAATGTCTAATTATCCTAGTAAATGGGAAAGCTTTGAAATGAAGCATAAAAAACAAATTCCTGAATGGAATAAATTTCTTAAAGATTTTGATACTACTGTAGACATCGAGGAACTGCCGTTCAAAGATCGTGTTTTATTTGCCCGCCTTGAAAAGTATGCCGGCAACTGGATTTATAACATTGGTAAGGATAAGGGGCGTGTGGTTAAACTGAATGAAGCAAATGAAGCGCACCCAAGTAGAAAACGTATAAAATACAGCTGATGCAAACTAACCAAGTAAATAAAAGCAAAATAGTTTCACTTGAAAAAGGAAAGCTTCCGCCACAAGATGTTGGATTAGAAGTCATCATACTTGGTGGGATGTTGATAGATAAAAAAGGTGTGGATGACTGTTTAGAGGTTATTAAAACCCCGGATGTATTTTATAAAGATGCCCATAAAAACATATTTGAAGCGATTAGTTATTTATATAACAAAGCTGAAGGTGTTGATATTGTTACGGTTTCGGAACAATTAAAAAAGAAAAAATTACTAGAGGCTTCTGGTGGTGATTATTATTTGGTTCAGTTAACGCAGAAAGTTTCTTCTGCCGCTCACATTGAATTTCATAGTAGGATTGTGCTACAAAAATTTATTCAACGTGAGTATATCCGTTTTGCAAATCAACTGCTTGAAAGTAGTTATGATGATTCTGCTGATGTGTTTGATATGATGGAACAAGCAGAAATTAATTTCACTAAAATTAGTGAGATGATTAACCGTGGTAAATCTGAAGTTAGTTGGGCAGATGCAATTAATGAAGTGCCGAAGCGTGTTGAATTTTTAACCAATAATAGTGGCGATGTTACAGGTGTTACAACTGGATTGGTAAAGTTAGACAAATGGTTTGGTGGTTGGCAGCCTACAGATTTAATTGTGATTGGTGCGCGCCCTGGTATGGGAAAGACAGCTTTTACTATTAATAATATGATTAAGGCCGCTCAATCTGGTAAAGTTGTAGGGTTTATGAGTTTAGAAATGAGTGCTATTCAGTTAGCTACAAGAGGTGTGGCGGTTAATAGTAATTATCATATGAGGCAGTTAAATCAAACTGGATTTGAACATCCTAAATATTTTAAAGGTTTAAATGATTTGGTGAATGTAATGGCAGAGTTGCCTATTCATATTGATGATCGCCCTGGTTTAAATATTGGTGAAATGAAAGCTAAAGCACGTTCTTGGAAAAGAAAGTACGGCTTAGATATTCTAATAGTAGATTATATTCAATTAGCTGATGGTCATAGTGATGTAAGGATTAGAACTGGTGAAACTTCCCGTGGATTAAAACATATTGCAAAAGAATTAGAAATTCCTGTAATCGGTTTATCTCAATTATCTAGAGGTGTGGAAACAAGAGGTGGTAGTAAAAGACCTTTGTTATCAGATTTAAAAGAAGCTGGTGATATTGAGCAGGATGCAGATATAGTAGGTTTCTTGTACCGTCCTGCTTATTATGGTTTTGAATGTGATTATGAAATATTAGAACAAGACGAGAATACTGAATTTATTGTAGCAAAAAATAGAAACGGTGGGATAGGAACTGAAGGGATTTGGTTTGAAGAAAACAAAACAAAGTTTATGGATTATTCGCCAATGATTAACCGTGAAGATGATGAAGTAGATTTTTAATTATGCCTAAACAAAGTAAAAAATTACGTCCTAATTGGGTCCCTAAACGTGAAAAGCATCAACGTTTAGTTGATAATTATGATTTTTATAATTCCTCAAAATGGAGGAGAACAAGTTTAGCTTATAGAAGTGTAAATAAAACTTGTGAATTAGAGTGTAAAGATTTAGGTATTGTTGGCCCAGCAGATGTTTGTGATCATAAAGAACAGTTACAAATTATATTAGAACAGGGTAGAGATCCTTATGATTGGAATGAATTACAGAGTGGTTGTAAAAAATGCCACGCGAAAAAGAGTGGTGAAGAGTCAGCTAGGAGTAAATAAATACGGGGTATCCCTAAAAAAGTTAGAATAGTAAAAACACTAAACATCGCCTGTTAATCAGAATTTTTGTGAAGCAATATTTTTTAAGGGGGGGTATAAAATAGAGTAGTATGAATATAGTACATAATTCAAAATCGAAAGGAAAGAAGGTGACCGATGTGGTTACTGAAGTTCCGAAAGTGCCTAGTTATTTTAATGGCACCGAAAAAAGAAATTTTAAACGTATTGCTGAAATATTAATTTCAGAAAAAGCTTTAAAGAAACGGCACATACCTACTATGGAAATATTCTCGGTAGAGCTTGCGCAGTACGAATGGGCCGTGAAAGAAATCCATAAAAAAAACCGTAAAAAAGCAGGAACCGGGTTTGTGCAAAAATTTACAACTGGTGCTGTACAGGTAAGCCCATACATTACCGTAAAAGAAAAAGCATTGAAACAGATTTTTATTTGCCTTCGCCGTTTTGGTATGGATCCAAAAAGTGAAAAAGAACTGGAAGCTAGTAACCAATTAAAACTACCGTTGGGAGTTGACGACTTCTTAGGAAAAAAATCATCTTAAAAATGAAACCAACAAAAGAAATGCTTCAATCCGTTCCGTTTCAGTATGCAAACGATGTACGTTCCGGTAAAATTGTAACCGGAAAGTATATTAAGTTGGCGGTTGAGCGGTTTTTTAGATGGTTAGACACCGCCGAAGAAGATGGGTATTACCTGGACCACGAAGCAGGGATGCGTGTAATTAATTTCTTCCCAATGTTTATTAATCATACAAAGGGCGCGGGTATTGCGGGAACACCATTTAATTTAGCACCATTTCAACAGTTTACACAATACAATCTTTTTGGGTGGAAAAGCACCACCACTGGCCATCGTCGTATAAATACAATTTACGATAAGCGAGCAAAGAAAAACGGTAAATCTGCAGAGATGGCAGGGCTTTCTCTTTACGTTATGGCCGATGATGATGAATACGAAGCTGAAATTTATGTAGGTGCCACGAAAGAAGATCAAGCGAAAATATGTTGGACGGCCGCAAAAAACTTTATTGAAAGCCCGTTGGCAAACCCACGGTTAAAGCAAATAGGTTTCAGTACTCGGTTAAAGGAAATTCGTTTTGCTGGCAACGGTAGTAAAATGATGCCTTTGGGTGGTGATAGTAAAACGCAAGATGGTATAAACAGTCACGTTTCAATAATAGATGAATACCACGCCCATAAAGACGATGGTGTAAAGGAAAATTTAGAAACTTCTTCAGTATTACGCACCCAGCCCATAACCTATCATATCACCACAGCCGGAACCAATATACAATCGGTGTGCTATAATTATGAAGAAGTGTGTAAAGGTGTTTTGTTGGGGACAAATGAAGAAGATGATACCCTATGGATCATGATTCACGAAATGGATGATGGCGATGATTGGCAAGATCCCGAAAATTGGTATAAGTGTAACCCGCTTTTAGGGCAAGGCCTTACAATGGAACGAATGAAAAAAGATTATCATAAGTGTGTGCTTCAGCCTTCAAAAAAGAGAATTTTCAAAACCAAAAACCTTAATATGTGGGTTGATGAACAAGACCCTTGGATTGAAAATGAAGTGTGGATGCAAAACAGTGATAAAGTAAAAATTGAAAATTTTATAAAATACGGCTGTTACGGCGCTATAGATTTAAGTACCACTACCGATTTAACCTGTACAGGATTTTTAAGCAATCCAGATGAAGAAGGTATTCAAGATTTTTTGGTTTTAGTTTTTTGCCCTAAAGACACCATTGATAAACGTTCAAAAGAAGATAGAGTTCCTTATAGGCACTGGAGTGAAACCAATATGATTGATTATGTAGAGGTTCCTAAACATTTAGAAGCAGATTTTTCACATTTAATCAACGATTTAAGATTGTTAATAGCTACTGAAGGAAATGTGGTGGATTATAATGTAATGGAAGATTATTCAAAAAAATATTATTTCCTATTGAAGTGTTTAGCGTTTCTTTTTGATAGGTATAACAGCACACAACTAGTAACAAATTTAATAGAATCAGGGTTAGAAATGTTACAATTTGCGCAGACCACCACCTATTTTTCAACACCAACAAAAGAAATTGAAAAATTAGCATTATCCGGAAAACTCCGACACGGCGGAAATCCATTATTACAATGGTGTTTAACCGGTTGCGGAACGTATATAGACCCTAATGAAAATGTAAGATTAAGTAAAAAACACAGTACAAAAAGAATAGATCCATTAATAACATTAGTAATGGCTGAAGCTGGCGTACTAAACACCGAAGAACCCGAAACCAGCGAAAGCGTTTACAACAACCCGGACGCAGAGTTTTATGCGTGATTATGTTCTAACCGTGTTTTTAAATTGGTTAGAACGTATGGGGAGTATGTTTCGTTGCCGTGTGTGTAAAACTATGACTGCAAGGAATGGTTTGGGAACACGTAAGGCAATGAACGATTTAAAAAGCCCTGCCGTTAGGCAATGTAATATACTCGGTGTTCACAGGCGTTGCCGAAACAAAACAAGTAAACAATAACTTAAACATTGAATTATGAGAGAAATTAAATTTAGATACAGATTAAAACTAGTTTCTGATGATTGGGGGAATTACAAAGAAGGTGATATAGATACTTTTTATATCTCTTTAAATGATAAAACAAACGGATTGTACCGTTTTTCAATAGATGAAAGGTGGGATGTAGTTTCTTGTGATGAATGGACTGGATTAAAAGACAAAAATGGAAATGAAATTTACGAAGGCGACATTATGGAAACTCAAACAAATAGATTAGTAGAAGTTTGTTTTAGTAATGGAGTTTTTCAGCAAAAAAATATTGATACTGGTTATGTAGTGAGTTTAGTTACAAATTCAGATAGGAGTAAAATTATAGGTAATATACACGATAATCCAAATTTTAAAGACGGTGAAGTGGAACGAACCGCAAGGGCTTTTTAAATCGAATACTCCCCATACGTTCACAGGCATTAGTGTTGTAGTGTGTTTGAGGCACGATAACCACAACACGTATCCGATGCAAGGGCAAGTGGTCAGAGTGGAACGAATTAGCACTTGCCCTTGTTGAGGTTATGCCTGTGAACGCTCGGGGTATAAAGCGAGTGCGGCGTTTTGCAGATATGTATTTATTTTAATGTTGGTAACATAATAACCAGAATATATTGATTTAATGGATTTGAACAGCCGAACGGAATTGGCTATGCACCGTATGAAGCATAGCGGAATATGGGGCATAGGTGTTGTTAGCATTAGTACGGATTAATTTAACGATAAAAAAGGAACAAAATGAGTTTAGATGTTTATTTAGAAGACCCGACAGCAAAGTATGAAACGGAATCTTTGTACTGGGCAAACATTACCCATAATTTGGGCGAAATGGCTGATAAAGCTGGAATTTACAAAGCACTTTGGCGACCTGAAGAAATAGGTGCGAAGTATGCAGAAGACATTATTGAGACTGTAGAAAAAGGATTAGCTGACTTAAAAGCAAGGCCTGAATACTTTGAGCAATTTAATAGCCCAAATGGATGGGGAATGTACGAGCATTTTGTTCCTTTTGTTGCTAAATACTTGGAAGCACTTAAAGAATACCCTGAAGCTAAAATAGAAGTGAGTAGGTAGTATTAATGCTAACGCTCGGGGTATAAAGCGAGTGCGGCGTTTTAAGGAATTTATAAGAAACATTAATTAGTAAACAACCTTATTTAAGTTTAACCCGATATTCTTAAATAGTCCAGCCGAACGGCAGCTTTTAAAATGCCGTATTCGCTTTATATGTTGTTCGGGTTCGTTGACCGTAGGGCAGTCCTACAGAAACCAAATATTAACAAGCCTAAATATAGGCATTTTACACCCCGAGCGTTCAGGTTAATTGAGCGTTACGGGAATATTTAAAACCATTCGGATGAAGACATTTGACCAAATTGAAGCAAAAATTAAGAATTTACGCAACAAAGAAGAGGAAATTTTAATTTATAAAAAAAACCAAGCTTTGAAAAAAGAGCCTATCTCTTTAGGTAAAGCCCTAAAATTAAATGAAATACAAAGTAAAATTTCTGTATTAAAGTGGGTTTTAAATGTGTAGTAATGCGCCCCGTAGGGCAATTAACCTGAACGGATTAGCATATGATTTGACACGTAATAGAAGAACAAAACTTAAATATAGAACAGAATGAAAGCAAAAAACTTTAGAATAGGAAACCTGTATATTGATATAGACGACAAATTATGTGAAATGTCTGGTTATGACCTATGGCAAATGAGCGTTAAGGAAAATAACGAAACTTTAGGTGTGAACGAATATAAGCCAATTTACTTAACAGAGGATTGGTTAATAAAATTAGGAATGGAAACGCCTATAACTGACGACCCAATATTTGAACACGGAAAATGCAAGTATGACGACCCGTTTAACCATTTTAGAAAAACATCACAAAGTTTAATAGACGCTACATTTCAAATTGGCGGTGTTGATTTCTATGCCGATAGTACAGGTTTTTGGATGCCAATATTTGATGAATATACCGAATTGAAATATGTACATCAATTACAAAACTTGTTTTTTGCGATTACAGGTAATGAACTTACGGTTAAGCACGAAGTAAGTGTTTAATTATATGCATTGTTATGTTTTAGTTGCGCCCTAAAGCGTAACACTTGCGTAAAGATTGGCGCAATTAAACATAACGTAAATGGTATATGAATAGTAAATAATGCGATATGGGATATTTTCAACACAAACACAGAAATATAAGCGAAGCAGGTATTTTAAAGAATTGCATTTGGTGTAATGAAGAATTTGAAATGGATTCTGGAAACCAAAAGTATTGTAAAAATCCTGCGTGTAGAGACGATAGATGGATAGCTAATATGACGAAACGACAATACATAAAACACACTGACGGAGAGTGTTTGAAGCACAATGTTGATTAGCATTATTTATTATTTATATACCGTGTTAGACATCTTTTAAAAATATGATTATGAAAAAAGCATATTTATTTAAATTGAAATTGTGGAAGTATGACCCTGCTGAATATATTTTGGTCTATGCAAAAAACGAAGATGAAGCAAGAGAAAAAGGTTCTAAAAAATTAAACTACAACTCTGGTGAACAAGTAAAACCAAAAGATTTAAAACTGGTCACTTATTTTTAATTGTGCCTAACGGCCATGGCTATGGCAAGTGCGGGATTTTGAAACCGATTCTTTGTCCGCCAGACAGAAAGTTATTTAGTTGTAATATATTCATTTTTAAGCAGTCAGCCCGCATTTGCTATAGCCGATGTTAGCGGTTCGGGCTTTTTTTTTATTTGTCGGCAAAGTCATTTTTATTCTGTCGAATGTAATTTACCTGAATTTGTTGCAGGTTCTCAGTCTGATAAAGTTCATAGAATTCATCGTCCAAGTCATTTAATGGATTGTCTTCATATGATTTGCTAAATCCTTCAATTGTTCCGTCTTGATGTTTTGTAATTTCTTGATTTTCTTTTTCATAAATCTTATTCGCTCTTTCAGTCAGGTTGGCAAATTTGTTCGCACCGACAAGTTTTAATGCTGCTGGTATTTCATTGTAAAACTGTCCACTTGAATTGAAGTAGAATTGATTGTAGCCACCGTTATTTACTTCTGCTTCCAACAGCCAAATCAAATAGATTGCTTGTCTTGACTTATTCCAAGTCATTACGGTTTCATATTCTTTTTCGTAGTTATCTGGCAGTTTCGTGGTGAGGTTGTCAAAAACAACTTGCAATAACTCATCGTCAGAAGTAGATTCAATTATTTCTTTGGTCAATTCTTCGTGAATTGGTCTGTTTTTAAATGCTTCTATTGATTGGGCAATCTGGTCGTCCATATCATTTGTTTTTGTACTGTCATTATTCTTTGTCCGTCCCGAACAGCCGAACAAGTTTAAAATTGTTGATATTATTCCCATTATTAAAAATGTTCTTATCATCGGTGTCGTCTTCTTGCCTGACCGCTAACATAAGTATATCACCACCTTCCTTTGTAACCCTTATAATACCTGCAAGTATTAATTAACTAAAATAAATAATTATGAAAAATCAACACTTAATAGACGAGTTTAAAAAGTACCTTCAGTTAGCTGGAATGTCACCGCGGACCATTAGAAGTTACAGCAAAATATTAAAAGACTATTTAAACTTTGTGCCCGATCCGTATTTTGCTACTACGCAAGATTTAATAGACTTTGCGCTAACTAAAAACAGTGTAAGCCACCGAAAGCAAACCCAAGGTGTGTTTAAACATTTCTATAGAAAGATAATCCTGAAACCGAAGATACTAACCTGCCTACCAAAAATAAAAAAGCAAAGTAAGCTTCCGGTGATATTAAGTGAAGTAGAAGCACATCACGTAATAGCAGGATTATTAAATATAAAACACCGGTCCATACTTCATTTGCTGTATTACGGTGGTATGCGAATTTCCGAAGTAGTAAATTTAAAAATTTTTGATATAAACGGAAAAAACAACACCGTTCATATTAAAAATGCGAAAGGTGCCAAAGATAGGGTAATACCCTTACCAGAAGAAACAATGGACCTGCTACGTGCGTATTACAAAAAATACAAACCGAAAACCTACCTGTTTAATAGTTACATAAAAAACACGAAATACAGTGTAAAATCCATTAGAAAAGTAGTAAAAAAAGCAGTACATTTACAAGGTATAAGTAAAAATATCACTCCGCATAGCTTACGCCACAGCCGTGCAACGCACTTACTGGCAAACGGGGTAGATATTAAATTTATAAAACAGTTTTTAGGCCACAACAGCATAAAAACAACCGAACGTTACCTGCATCTCACCACTACAATGTTGCAGGACCAGATCACCACTGCAGATAGATTTTTAAAACATAAAATTGAAACCGCCGCATAAATGATTCCGGTACAGAAGTTAACACACGCCCAAAAAGTAGAAATAGCCATTAAATTACGCTCCGCTGCCGATTTTTTCGCCACTTATTACGAGTATTTACCTAAATTTAAAATGCAAAAAGACTGTTTTAACTACTTAAACGAAATACATTTAGAAGTGTTTGGTGAAGAAAAATACTCAAACTACGGAAGCTTTAGGGTGATAATGCACCGGGACGGAAAAAAATACCTAAAATCAAGAAATAAATGAACCTTTTTTACATCATATTCCGCTTTATAATTACGCTTTTATTGGCGTTTTCAGCTTCCTTTCTGTTAGATTTAGAGCTAATTTACAGCAATTGGGTGCGTTACGCCCTTGTATGTATGTTTATTGCAGCTATTTTAATCGTGGGTGTAAAGTGGGTGATAATTGATATTAAAAAACTTTCAAATAACTAATTATGACTGCATTTAGAAAAACGGAAAAAGTAAGAATGTCTAGTGGTATAGTTAGTTATTATATACAAGTTAAAAAATGGTACGGATGGAAATCTGTTAAGTTTTTTGGGACTAGGTCTGAAAGAAACGATTTTTATAATAAAATTAAATATAAACAAAGTTAACAATGTTAACTTAAAATAGATACATCGCCCACTACTTTAGCAACATAAGTTGTAAGTATGAGCTCCTTTAAAAAGGCATTAGTATCTATCGTTAACTCCTCACCTTTACAGGAATCAAGGTCGTCTGGTCTTGGTTCCTTTTTTCCTTTTTTTGGTGGCGATGCTACTTCAACAACTGTAAACAGCAACACCGCACTTACCATCCCGGCTTATTTTAATGGTCTTAACCAGATAGCCGGCGATATTGCAAAACTGCCAAAAGGAGTTTTTCAAAAAGTAGATGGCGAGGGCACCGCGGTAAACCACAAAGTAAAATACCTGCTTAACAAAGAGCCTAATAATTTAATGACGGCATACGACTTTCATTTTATTATGGCCTTTGCTGCTATGCACCGCGGTAATGCCGTGGCTTATATAGTTCGTAATAAAAACACGGCCGAAATTGACAGCCTTATTTTTATTCACCCGGACGATCTACATAATATTTTCCTTTCAAACGGGAAGCTGTATTACAAAACTAAATTCGGTCTATTCACCGAAGAAGAAGTAGTACACATTAAAGGCTTTACCGATAACGGTCTTATAGGTAAAAGCCTTATCACGTATGCCGCGGAAACGTTAGGTATTGCAAAATCGGCACAATCATTCACCAGCCATAACTACAAATCACGTGGCTTAGGTTTCGGATGGGTTGAAAGTGAAAAAGCATTAGAGCCTTCAGCTAAAAAGAAAATTGAAACTGCTGTAAACAGCAAACTTTCTGCTGAAGGAAAAATTAAAACCGTAATGTTGGACGAAGGGATGAAATACCATCCCATTACAATGAATATGCAAGAAGCCCAGCTAATAGAGCAAGGTAAATTTAGTATAGCCGATATTGCCCGCATCCTTAACATTTCAACCAGAAAATTAAAAGACAGCGAAAGCGATAACTACGCCAGTGCGTATCAAGATGCGGTAGATCACCTAAACGACTGTTTAATGCCGTGGATAAAACGCTTTGAGCAGGAATATGGCCGTAAGTTATTTTCCCCTTCCGAAAAACTGGACCACTACGTAAAACTAAACGACAATCTATTGTTGCGTGGCGATTTAACTGCAAAAGGCGCTTTCTACAATCAAGCAATATTTAGCGGCTGGATGAGCCGTGACGAAGTACGCCAACTGGAAGAACTTAACACAGTAGGCGGTGTATTAGCCGAATATCTAACCCCGGTAAACACACAAACCCCAGAACAAATTCAAAAAAACCTAAACGATGAGCAAAGTAAATAAAACAGCAAACGAAAAAGAACGTCGGTTTTTTGATGTTCCGGTAACCTTCGAAGCACGTAACGAAAACGATACTAACGAAGGTATTATTGAAGGGTATGCCGCTCTATACGAAAGCCGTACTAATTTAGGGTGGATGGAAGAAGAAATACTTCCGGGTGCCTTTGATGATGTAGTGAACGACGATGTTCGCTGCCTTATCAATCACGATCCGCAATACATTTTAGCACGAAGCAATAACGGGCAAGGCACATTAACCTTAACGTTAGATGCTCGCGGGTTAAAGTACAGCTACAAAACCCCTAACCGTAGCTATGCAAAAGACTTGGAAGATGCAATACGCTCTGGCGATGTGTCGCAAAGTTCGTTCGCCTTCAGTATTAAAGAAGAAGAATGGATAAAAAGAGACGGCCAGCCCGATCTTAGAAAAATTAAAAAGTTTGAACGCTTGTACGATGTTAGCCCGGTCACCTTTCCTGCTTATGCAGATACCACCGTAGCAAAGCGATCATTTGAAGAAACAAATAAACCCCAGGTAGTACAACCAAAATTTGACGAGTACGAAGCTCGTCATAGAGTGTTAACCCTTAAATCCGCTAAATAATGAAAAAAAGCGATCAATTAAAGCAAGAGCGAGCTTCAAAACTTGAAGAATTAGACAACCTAATTACAACTCGCAAAAATGAAAAACGTGATTTCACTTCAGAAGAAGAAACGCGTTTCGATTCTTTGGAAGAAGAAATTGGCAACTTAGACACGCAAATTAAGCGTGAAGAAAAAGTAGAAGCAGCCGAAAAAAGAGCTGCCGAACAAGCTGCTGAAATTCATAACCCAGCACCTGAATTTAAAACTGAAGGTGGTGAATCAAAAGAAAAACGTGCGTTATCGCAACGTGCTTCGGTTACAAAAGCAATTCGTTCTGCAATGTCCGGTAGAGAATTAACCGGTGCAGAAAAAGAAATGAACGAACTGGCAATCGAAGAAAGCCGTGCAGCGGGTGTTCCAATTCCAGATAACTCAAAAGTAAACATCCCTATGTCTTTCTTACGTGCATCTGCACAAACGGTAAGTGAAGATAGTGGTGATTACGGTGGTGCCTTGGTGCAAGATAATGCGCCTAGAGTGCAAATGCCGTTAACGCCTGCTGGTCTTTTAGATCAATTGGGTGTAACGCGTTTACGTAACCTTTCTGGTGGCGATGTGCCATTACCGGTTATGAGCGATTACGATTTTGCGTGGTTGGCAGAAACTGCAGCAATCACACCGCAGAAAAAAGAAATTTCTGGACCGTCACTTTCACCTAACCGTTTAGGTGCGGCTGTAGAGATTTCAAACCGCTTGTTAATTCAATCTTCAGTAGATGTAGAATCTATGATTAGAGGATTGATTATTCAAGGGTATCAACGTGCTATTGATGCTGCTGCAATTAACGGTAGTGGTTCCAGTAACCAACCAGAAGGGATTTTAAATAATTCTTCTGTGCCTACCGGTGCTTCAACCGATGCAGATGTGCCTTCTAAATTGTTGATTACAGAACTGGTTTCAAAACTGGAAGCTGCAAATTCAACAACAAACAACCTTGCGTTTTTAGGTGCACCTGGATTAAAGCACTTAATTGAAAACACGAAGCTTGATGCTGGTAGTGGCCGTTTCCTAATGGAAAAAATGAATGAGCTATTTGGTTACAAGTTTGTAACATCAACATTGGTTCCTGCTTTAAGTGGAAACTTCCCGTTAATCTTTGGTGATTGGTCCAAGATGTTTATCGGTGAGTGGGGTTCACTTTCTGTATTAAGCGACCCTTACAGCGGTGCATTGTCTAACAGTGTTCGTCTTGTATTAAACGGTCACGCCGATGTAGCAATTGCACAACCTAACGCATTTGCGGTGAACAAGTACTTTAATGCTACTGATGCAACATAAATTTTTCATAATTGGTTTAGTTAGTTAATTGAAAAAAAGCCCTGAACAGGTAATAGCGGGAGGGGCTTTTTTAAAAACAAAACAGATGGCAAAGAAGAAAACAGCAACAGCAAAACAGCCTAAAAAGGAAACTACCGAAGCAAACGATAAACGTAAAGCAGCTAAAAAAAGCAAAGCAAAAACGGTTAAAGTTGAAATTACCGGTGGTGTTGCTTGGTTAGGCTTGCCGCATAACGTGGGGCAAGTTGCAGAACTTGAAGAAAAACAAGGCGAAGAAGTGGTAAACGCCAACCGTGGTAAATACGTAAAATAATGGAAATCACCTATAACATACCAGAATATGATAACGAAGCGCAAAACGCTGTAGAAGTGGTTTCGTTAATCGATGCTAAAAAACAGCTTCGGTTAATGGATGATGACAGCGACCCCGATTTTTGGGAACACGAAGATAGCGTAATACAGTCGTGTATTAATTCCGCAGTGAGTGAAGCTGAAAAATATATGTCGCGCACCTTACAACCGCGCGAAATGGTTTTTGGTCTTTCAGAATGGGAAAAGAATATTGTATTTCCTGCCGGTCCCGTAACCGAGGTTACTTCGGTTGAGTATTTAAAAGAAGGTGATACAGAATATACCGAGTTAGATGAAGCTAATTGGAAGCTGTACAACTTCGGAAACAATAAAGACGTACTGCTTATTAAACAAGCCGGCCGTACCGAAACCCTAGAACCTGAAACACTGGATGCTGTTAAAATTACAGCAACTATAGGGTATGAAGAAGGTAAAATACCAGAAGATATTATAAAAGCCGTGAAGTTAATCCTTACCGATGCGTATGAGTACCGCGGCGAAAAAGAAGTAAAACCCAACCGCAGCAGTAGATCACTGTTAAGGCCATATAAGCAATGGGCATAATGAGTAGAGAAAGAGCAACTGTAGGGCAACGGCAACGGCGTGTTGAGATTGTAAAATTTGTCGACACCAAAAACGTACTAAATGAAGATGTACGTGCTGAAGAATCTATGGGTTTTTTCTACTCAAAAATGGAAGATCTATCCGGTAGTATGACCGATGAAGGAAAGGTAATCCACATTATCAATCGGACCTATGCAATACCCTACCAAAAGGAAATTAAAGCAGATGGTGAGCAGATGGTTTTAATTGATACCCAAGAAAATGAAGAATACGCCATTTACTATGTAAAAGAAGTAGGGCGTAAAGAGCAGTTGATTTTAAACTGTAAAAAACGTGAGTAAATCGCTATTTGAAATAGAAGGTTTCGGCAAGTTGCAAGCAAAAATTAAGCAACTGCCAGATAAGGTTAAAAAACGTGAAATGTTGAAAGTGTTACGTAAAGTAACCAAGCCTACCATAGATGCTGCAAGACAACAAGCACCAGTAGGTAATAAAGAACATAAGCGTTACAGCCGAAGGGATGGAAGTGTTTTAGCAACCTACCAACCGGGAAACCTTAAAAAATCCATTGGGAATATTACCGGGCGTAGGGGCAGCGCAAAAATAAACGCTGTTATTTATGTGGGGCCACGCTCTAAAGGTAGAAAGTACGATGGGTATTACGGTGCAATGGTACACGGCGGCACCAAGTATCAAAAAGCAAATAAATATATGGACCGTGCCTATAACCAAACAAAAGGCAAGGTTACCAAAGAAGCAGAAGATAAAGTGGCAAAAGCCATTCAAAAACAAATAGACAAGTTAAGCAATGTATAACGCGCTACTTTTTTTAAAAGAGCAATTAGTAGATAACAGCACGATCACCAATGAAGTTCCTGCTGAAAATATATATCCCTTGATTGCTGCCGCGAAGGTTGATATAAACAATTTTATGGTTTTTTCAGCGACTCGAGAAGGTCGTTTTACGAAAGATAAAGCAGCAAATTACAATGCTGAAGTTAGAGTTTTTGCTTCAAACTTATTAGAAGCAGCGCGTATAAGCGATATAGTAGAAGAAGAATTAACAAATCATAATATAATTTTTGGAAATGGTGCAAGAGCAACATTTACAGAAGATTATAAGAATGTATATATAAGTTTAATATTCACCTTTAAAATATAACACAATGCCAAACACAATTAGCGGCGTAGCACGCATTAAGATAGACGATGATAATGTCTACCACGAGATTGAAGCAGAGCTTTCAATGGATCTGGAAACAAAAGAACGCGAAACAAAAGACACCAACGGTACAGAATACCGTGCAGGTAAAAAGTCTTGGACAATGAGCGGTAACGGACTTCAAGTTGAAGAAGTAACCGGTGATGAGCTAACCTTTAAAGGCTTGTTTGATAAATACGATGCTTCTGCCGAAGTAACCGTAGAGTTTACAACCGATGCCACTGGCGATAACTATTACACCGGGCAGGCATTGATTACCAACCTGACGGTAAATGCAGCGGTAAATGAAGACCCAACGTGCAGCTGGTCCTTACAAGGTACGGGTGCATTAACAAGTTCAACCGTAAGCGCGTAAGTATGGAAGCCCAAGTAATTACAATTGATAAGAAAGAGTATAAAGTAGATTTTTCATACAAATGTATAAAGCTTTTAAGTGAAAAATTCAAATCAAACAGCCCTGTTGCGACTTTAAACAGAGTAGGTAAATGTTTTGAAAGCTTAATTAGTTTATACGGTGATCTGGATGAAAAGGATTTTGATAAAGTGGATCCCGAAAAAATAACATTTGAACAAATGGATATGTTTCGGGATTTAACTGAATCTGCTATTAATGCTGCAAATCCTGAATTAAATTTTTCGGTTGAAGGTGGTGATAGTTGGAAGTTGTTTATTGATAATTCTGAAGCTTGTGGTTTTATAATGGCTTCATTTTTCAAACATAATATTCCAGAAAGTTCACAAACAGTTCACCCGCAAAAGTTGGGAAAGCAAAAAAAACCACAAAAAAAAAGCAAAAAGAAGTAACCGCAATTACTTGGGATGAACTGGAACAGTTGGCGTGCGGTGAAATAGGATTAAAAGTCAACTATTTCTATAGCCTTACGCCGCGCCAGTTCTTCAACATACAAGCGGGTTACTTTAAAAAACAAGAGCGACTGCTGGAAAACGACTGGTTGCAAACAAAAGTACTAAGCTACTTTGTGTTTAGTAGCATACCAAAAAAGAAAGCTAAACAAAAAAGTTTCCCAGATTTTGTAGAAGCTTTTTTTGAAACAAAACAAGAATACAAGCCCGAACGGCTTGACGAAAACCCCGAAGAACGCCGTGAACGATTACGAGCGTTTTTTAATAAAGTAGATAAAAAGCGCGATGTAGAGCAGTCTGGTTAGCTCGCTTGCTTGCTTTGCAAGAGGTCATCGGTTCGAATCCGGTCATCGCTACTAAAATGTAAATATGATTATTTTGATATACATATTGATTTTAATTCTTATATTTGTGGTGCGAAACAATTCATTTTATGGTCACCACAAGAAAAATTTTAATGAGCCTATGGGTAGGCGAGCGATTGCAAGTATCGCAACTCTTCAGTTTGACTGTGGATTGTTTCGCAGCGACCTACCCGCTGCTGCTCAAAACTCAAATTATTTTGTTATGCGAAACAATCCACAAAAAAATAGCAGTAATGCTATTGAAAGTCTACGAGCCACTTTAGAAAAAATAGAGCGGCAAAAAGAACAAAAATTATTAAAAGAGTATTTATCTAACCTTGGTGTGAAGCTTACTTCATTTCCATTAATTCACTTGAACTAATGAGAAACGAAGAAATTGCATATAAAAGAGGTTATAGAGTTGATAAAACTGGTGTTGTTTATAATTCAAACAACGAAAAAGTTATTACTACAAAAAACAGTGAAGGTTATTTAATCTTTGGTACTGGTTCAAGAGTTAAAAAAACATTTAAAAATGTAGCTGTTCACCGCTTACAAGCGTTTTGTTTATTTGGTAAATCTATTTATAACTTACAAGTTGTAAGACATTTAGATGGTGATAAATTAAATAATAAAGCTGATAACATTGTTTTGGGAAGTTATGTTGATAATTATCACGATATACCAAAAAAAGCCAGAAAGAAAATAATTTCTAAAATGGCTGAAACTAAATGTGGTTTCGATGAAGAGCAAATAGTTAAAATGTTTAAATTAAGAAAAGAAGGTTTGTTTTATAGACAAATTGCTAAAGAATTAAATTGTACCCAAGGTTGGGTATGGATGATTTTAAACGGTAAAACTACTTATACAGAAAGAATTAATAACTTAAAATTATAAGCTGAAGCGCAAACCTTGCATCTATAAATATTAAGTTTAATGCTGATCTAGAGCAGTTTAGTTCACAGATCCAGAACGCTGAACGCCAAATGAAAAAATTTGGTAAAAACTTACAGCGTACCGGTGCTAATTTAACCGCTGGGTTGTCTTTGCCGCTTGCCGGGCTGGGTGCGTTATCCATTAAAACCGCAGCCGATTTTGAAACGCTTAACACGTCTTTGGTTACCGCACTGGAAGGTAACGAAGCCGCCGCAAAAAAAGCGTTTGACCAGATTAACAAATTTGCTGCTACAACGCCTTTTCAAGTAGATCAAGTTGCCGAAGCATTTATAAAACTTAAAAACTTAGGGCTGGATCCTAGCGAACGGGCGTTAACTAGTTATGGTAACACCGCCGCCGCAATGGGCAAAAGCCTTAACCAAGTGGTAGAAGCTGTTGCCGATGCCGCAACGGGTGAGTTTGAACGCCTTAAAGAGTTTGGTATTAAGGCAAAACAACAAGGTGATCGGGTTACGTTTACATTTAAAGGGATAGAAACCACCGTTAAAAAAGATGCCGCCGCCATACAGGAATATTTACTGAATATTGGTGAAGTGGATTTTGCAGGCGGTATGGAACGCCAAAGCAAAACCTTTAACGGCCGTCTTTCCACATTAAAAGATAATTTAAAACTATTGGCAGCCGATTTTGGCGCTATTTTAATAGACGCCATTAATCCGTTTATTGATAAAATAGGCGATGTTGCAAAATCCTTTAAAAACCTTTCACCAGAAACCAAAAAAATAATAGTTGTGGTTTCGGCTTTGGCAGCTTCAATAGGTCCCGTATTGGTTTCTATTGGGTTTTTGGCCACCAATGTTATTCCTGGTTTAATTAGTGCGCTTGCCGCTTTAAAAGTTGCAATAGCTTCTAACCCTATTGGGTTGTTGGCAACGGTTTTAGCCGCTACGGCTGGTGCTGCGCTGGTTGCTAACAGTAGGTTTACCGCTTTAACCAATGCGACTAAGGAATATTCAGATATTACGGCAAAAGCAGCCGATAATATTGCAGATGAAAAAGTACAATTAGATACACTTTTACGTACTGCCAGAAACGAAAAGTTAAGCAAAGAAGAACGTATAAAGGCGATCAACAAGCTTAACGAAATTGTACCGCAATACAACAAAGAACTTTCTTTAGAAACGGTAAACACCGACAAGGCAAAAGCCGCTACCGATAAGTATGTACAGTCTTTATTGCTAAAGGCAAAAGTACAAGCCGCCCAAGAAAAACTGGTAGAAGTAGAGCGCGAGCTGTTAAACCTTCAGTTAGGTACAAATGCTGCTGCGCAACCTTCGTTGTGGCAAAATTTAGCCAATGGTTTTACGGCTGCTGGTAATGCCGGGGCGTTTGTTTCAAAAACCGCTAAAGATGTGGTGGCGAACCTTTCAGAAGAAGAAAAGCAATTAAACCTTCTTCAGGAAAAAATAGTTTCTTTTTTAAGTGAAAACAAAGAAGTGGCCGCCCAATTTAACGAGCAGACCACAGCAATACAAAACACAAATAAAGAACTGGAAGGCTACCGCGCTAAAGTAGAATCTGTTAATTCATTAGAACCTGAAGGTGCTAAAAAAATGGCTGCTGCCATTGGTGAAATTGGTGTAATGGCCAGAGGTGTTGTAGCACCGTTAACCGCTGCACAAACCAAAGCATTAGAGGTTGGTGTTGCTTTAAGTTCACAGGTAGCGCCATTGGTTGAAAGTGCAATTGAAAGTTTAGCGGCAGGATTTGGAAAGCTATTGGCTGGTTTTGCAAACGGTACTGCTGGGTTAAAAGATATTGCAAATCTAGCGCTTGGTACTTTGGGTGATTTAATGATAAGATTAGGAGAGATAGCTATAAAAACAGCAATTGGTGTTGAAGCGATTATAGCTGCGTTTGAGTTAAATCCAACTTTAGCAGCAGTAGCGGGTATTGCGCTTATTGCATTCGGTAATTTAATAAAATCTTCAATGGCAAATGCACCCGGTGAAGTGGCACTGGCTAACGGTGGGGTTGTGTTTGGTGAAACCTTATCGATTATTGGTGATAACCGTAACGCCGCGTTTGATCCCGAAGTGGTTTCGCCATTAAGTAAACTTAAAGAATTTATAAGCCCTGGCGATGGCGGCGGAAGTGGTAAAGTAGAATTAAGTGGCGAATTTAAAATAAACGGTAAGGATCTAGCCTTAGCGCTGGATAGAACCAACCAAAGACGTATAGGGTAATGATTGAGTGTATTTCCATATCGATTTATGATACTACGGTGCCGGCTATTCGTCCTATTCCTGAAAATTTTGCTGAAAAAGGTAGTTGTAAACTCTATTATGATGGCGGTGACACAAAGCTGGTAAACCTAATGGCTTCCAGACTGGAATTTGCAATGGAAGTAGATTACAGTCAGTCGTTAAACTCTTTGTTTTACGATCACCTTTTTACAGGAAACGAAACCAAATTTAAAACCATTGTTCGCGACCAGGACGATAATACGTTATGGGAAGGTTTTTTGTTGCCCGATGAATATAGCGAGCCATTTACCACTGGTACTTTTTTTATTGATTTAACCGCTACTGATGGATTAGCAAGATTAAAAGGTAAAAAATTTAGCGATGCTTGGTACAGAGCAAGACATAGTTATACAAAGATTTTAGCCGATTGCCTTAAAAAAACAGGTTTAGCGTTAGATATATATTTAAGTCCCGCAATAGAAAACGTGGCGCCCAATGCCGGAAGATGGGATTCTATATTTATAGATGGTGCTTCGTGGGGTGATGAAACCAGTAAAGCCGATTGTTACGAAATTTTAGAAGCCGTTTTAAAAGAAACCGCTTGCACGTTGTTTCAGCAAAACGGACGGTGGTATGTAGAAGGCTATAACCGCCGTAGTAAAAACCCTGCTTCGTATTACCATATAGATGCCGATGGTGTTTATGTAAGCGATGTGGCAAATGCTGTTTTATCAACCACTTATAACGACTGGAACGCATCACCACAAATTACGTTAAAACCACCGTATAAAGAGGTTATTGTTAATAGTGGGGTAAGTGATGTAAACCCATTGTTCCCTGAAGATATTGTAGTACAACCGTGGACGAAAACAAGTGATACAGATGAGTTTCCGTTACCTAAATATTGGAAAGGAACGGGAATAACACCAATATTAGGTTCTATGATAGCTTCACCTATTCCTGAATATGATGGCGAAGATCTACAGGTGCAATCATTTATAAGTGCGGCAGGTATTTATGAAGAGGCTAATGACGCGCAAGTGTATAATAACTACATATCATTTAAGAATCCTGTTTATGTTAAAGGTGGAAATGGTGAAAAACTTTCAATAAAAATTACATTAAGTACCGTTTATGCAGATACGTTTTTTGATGATCCGCCAACGGTAGACACATTGGTTTATGATATTCTTTTAGGTGGAACTTCTATTATTTCAAATAGAAAAAACTTCACATCACGTGACAATTATTTACCTGATTTTGATAAAACTGAAATATCTTCAACATTTGGGAAAGCTACTTCTACGCTTGTTATTGAAGATTATAGGTTAAAACAAAGTGGTTTTTTAGATGTACGCATTCACCACCCTTACAGTAAATATACCGGTCAGCCTGTACAAATTGAAGTTTTGGAAATAAACTACATAGACCAACAACAAAAAACATTTAGTAAGCGGCGGGATATAGATTTCACCCAAACTGAAACCTTAGATATAAAACACGGTGATAGTGTACTGGATAAAGTGAAAAACAACTTTATCTACCAACCTGTAATCCCTGAAGCAGAGTTTACCGAAGTACCCTTTGGGCAAACCTATGCATATGATGGTGATAATAACCCGTTAGGTTGGGGGCTGCTTGTTGCAAACGAAACTGATTATTTACGGGTGATAACACAACCTACAAAAATTTATTTACAGCGAATAGACAGCGACTTTCCAGAATATGTACAAAGTGTAAGATGGATAAATGCAGGGCAATATTACATTTTTTTAGACCTACCAGATGGTCATATAGTACGCACAGGTGATAGGTTGTTAGTGCGTGAATCTGGCGCGGCTGGTGACCCACAAACCGCCACGTTGCACAATTACCGCGAGCAATGGCGTAAAACAACCCACCAACGGCACGCACAGCGTTTCGGGTATATTTTAAGCGAAATGATACACGACAACTACCCTACAGGATTAGTGATGTTTGAAGGTACTACGGCAGGGTTGGTGTTTCCATTATCATTAACAGGCTACGAAGTAGGCGAAGGGTTTAGGCGATGGATCCCGTTACGGTTAGAACTCATCTTTGGTGAAAACGAAACCAGAGCCACATTTATAGAATTTAAAAACGAAAAAGTAAGGGATTATGAGGCTTAAACATCAAATATTCGTGAGGGTACAAGACCCGCCACCGCCACCAGAAGAAACGGTGTATTTGCTGTTAGAAGATGGAAACAATATAACAACAGAAGATAATAAAAAATTAATACCAGAAAATAATGGCTGATATAAAAATAAGTGATGTAACAATAGGCTCAATAAGTGAGATTGTATCAGGTGACTATGCGTTGTTTTTAGATAAAAGCGCCACGTCTGGACCACAATCGGGACCAGGTGGTACGTTAAAACTAGTGCCTGTTGGTGCTTTTAGGCCTTTTGGTACAGTGCCGATAACAGAATACGACCTTAACCTTAACGGTATAGACACAAACCAACCGCTACTAAATTATATAGCCGATGCTATTAATGCTTCGGGGCCATTTAACAATATACCTGGTGGCCGCATTGTGTTTAGAACATTTTCTGTGAGTGGTTTTGAAAGTAATTATACAGATGATTATAGTGTTACGATAACGTATTTTGAGTTAAAAAAAGGGTTTTCTGGAGCTTCTATCGGTGGTAGTACTTTGGTAACGGGAAATGATTTGGTTATTTCAGGAGGGCCTTATGTACGCAATCCTGAAACCAATGAAGATCTGTTTTTAGATTTAGGCGATATTGGTTCTGGCCCAGTAGAAGATGCTTTTAATTTGGGTGATGGTGGCGATGCGTGGCAAATAGTAGGTACAAAGTTTATCACTGCCGAGCTGGATGGCCAGCCTACTATTTGGAAGTTTGTAGGTACTGGTTTTACTTTTTGGGGCGGTGACGATGCTGCAACCGATCCCGAAATAGGAACAGCCACAGCTTCTGATTTTTTATTGCTCAATGAAGATGCACCCGTGAAAGGAATGAGCCTTGCAGATTTATGGGATTTAAATATACCCCGCGACCTAACGACCACACCAATACTTAATGGGTCGGTATTAACCTATAATACTACTACTGGAAAGTGGGAAGCTGCACCTCCTTCTGGCGGCACAGACATAGACCCCGACACCGATATTTATGCAGATGTAACCGCATTAATTACAGACCAAAACGCACAGGAAGAAGGCGAAGAGTATTTTGTAACCGATGCCACAGATTTTACAACCATTACAAGCGGTGGTGCTTTGGTATTATACTTAGGCACAACCGATGGCGATGAAGAAGATTATTTGATTTTGAGTAATCCTGGGGGGGAATCCTCAGGCATATCCCGTATAGAAGAAAGCCCAACAGACACTGTTAAAGCAGATAAAATATACACCCGTCACGGAAGCAATAAAGTAACGCAGTCTGGCAGTAGGAATGTTACTTTAGATAACACCAATGCAAAAATTACATCTTTCACTTCAGAAGAATTTATAACAGACGGTAGCGATTTAGTATTAAGCACAATGCCTTATTCTTATGATATTAGCGGTGCTACAAATGTTACTATTTCTTCAGACAAGACAACGTTTAGCTTTTCATCATCAGGCGATACGTATAGAATTATGTATGAGTGGTTAGGTGCTGCTTCGGGATGGCATATTACTATTAAAGACTACATTATAGCTGAAGAAATAATCCGTTCCAATAGTTATTTATTCATAACATCACCAACCCCACGAACTGAAATTGAAGAGGGTGATACGTTAAACCCAACTGTAGAAGCCGAAAATGCAGAAAGTGTAGAGTTTTTCTATAAAAACCTATCTGATACTTGGGTAAGTATAGACGATGCCGTAAACATAAGCGGTGATATTTGGGAAGTAGCTAGTTGGTCACCAACTGTACCCGCTACAGCAATTAAAGCAGTTGCTACGTATGCAGATACCACAACACAGGAAGTTGAAAACAATTTATATTCAATTTCCATTCACGATACATTTACAGATACAAACGGCACAAGTATAACATCACATACGCCAGATAGTAATTTAGGTGCTAATGGATGGACTATTTTAAATGGCGATTGGGAAATTATCGGAAACACACTAAAAAATGAATCTGGTGTTTCTGGTGTACCTTTAGATATGCACCACGATTTAGGATATGCAGATTGCATTTTTAAGTTTACGACACCATATATTGATGCAATGCAGGTTATTTTGAGATATGACAGCGCAGATGATTATTTAAACCTATACAAGAGTGGCACATTAACTTCCTTAACACAAGTTTCGGGTGGCAGCAATAATGTGGTTTGGTCAGATGACACTAATTTAACAAATGGTGGTTTATTTGAATTATGGTTGATTGATAGGGAATTAAAAATAGTTGTTGGTAATGAAGTAAAAGCATTTATTGAAATACCTATTGCATCTTCATATACAAAATTTGGATTTAGAAGGGGCGGTGCAACTTCTTCCACGCAAATCGATAATTTCACGATAATTCCTATAGCACCACAACCTATTGATAGTACGGTTTCATACACTGCAACAAAATTAGGAAGCAGTGTAATCGCAAAAGGTTTTAACGCACCAAAAGACAGTAGCCAAATTGGTGATTTCGACATGGAAACCGTTGATGACACTAATTACTTACTTTATTCTACACGTGATAGCAACAATGATTTTAAGGGTTTATGTTTAGCTACTTCAGATGTTTCAGACCCACACAATTGGACTGCACAAGTAGCTTACGCTCTTGAAGTGGATGATATAGCGGGATGTGCTGTTAAAAAAGTAGGTTCTTTATTTCACGTAGTTTATACAGACAGGACAGAAGGAAAACTACTATATGCTACAGGGGCTGATATAGGTTCTTTAACTCCACAAGGGGTTATTAAGGATTTAACAGGTGACGGTATATACATACGGCAATCAACCCTTAATTATGAGAATGGTGTTTGGCACGTCCATTCAACAATACGAACTGACCAACCCGCAGGGGAATTTGGTTATTTAGCCCATTTTTCAGGAAATGACTTAACTTCATTAGGTGATATAAAGGAAGCACTTTCTACTCCAGGTTTTAAAGATGATACTTGCAGCCTAACAGGTGTGAGTGTTAAGTTTAATGAAGATAACGGTTATTATGAAATGTTCTATTCAGCATATAAAGGTAGGGATGGTTCAAATTTCGTTCACAATATCTTTTTAGCAATTTCAAAAGTGATAGATGGTAAATATGTTAGGGTTTCTGACGCCCCATTAATTGAAGTAGGCGGAACGTCATTTGACGATGCTGATGTGGGTGCGCCTTGCAGAATGCCCGGTACAGATAAACTATATTATGTACATAACGGAAGCGGCACAGCAGGTGCGGGTGACGGTATTACATACGCAACATTAACAGAAGATTAAATAGTATGAAAACAAAACTAATATTCGGAATAATCGCAGCGATAGTAAGCGTAGGCGTTTACTTATTAAAAGAAGATTTATTTATGGCAACCACAGCAGCAGGGTTGGTGTGGATAGCTTATGAAAAGATTACCAAAAAAGAAGTAAAACAAGACTTTGAGCAAAAGACAGGGATAAACTATAAAATGTTTAAAGAACGTAAGAAATAGAAATAGGAATAAAATGAACTTAATCCCAATTTTGATTTACTACTTTTTGCAACTAAAATCTGCGGTTAAAATTTCAACATTTGTAGGCTCTATAAGCTATATATATTTTAAAACCTACACGTATTTATTTGAGTTTTCAACCCCATTTTTAAGAGGTGAACCTTCAACGTTACAAAAGGCGTTAGACTGGTATGCATATAATGAAGATTACATTTTAGTAGTGCTGTTCACTATTGCGGTAGATTACACTTTGGGAACTTGGAAATACCTTAAACAGCGAGATTTCGTATTCAAAAAAAATATAGCTGGGCTGTTCACTAAAATGTTTATAGTCCTTTTTGGCGCACTGTTATTTGAAGGTATGAACATAATTATTTATGAAGATTCGATCATTAAAGAATATTTAACCATCATTACCAGGTTAATTGTATTTATCTATCCCGCCCGGTCAGCATTTAGAAGTATGAGTTTTATAACAAAAGGAAAATTCCCGCCCAAAAGCTGGATTGACAAGATGGATAAGTTTGAAGGAACATTAAACCCACAAGACTTAGGAAACACAAATAAGCAAAAACAAAATGAAAACACTTACCGAAAATGATTATAAAGAAGCTGCTGCAATGCTTAAATGTGAAGTAGCGGCTGTTAAAGCTGTTGCCGAAGTTGAAAGTTTAGGTAGTGGTTTTTTAAGTGATGGAAGCCCAAAAATACTATTTGAAGGTCATATTTTTTGGCGTGAGCTTCAAAAAAAAGGAATAGTACCGCAAGAGCACACCGAAGGTAATAACGATATTTTGTTTAAGTCCTGGAAGCGAAAATACAAAGGCGGTATTGCAGAATATAGCCGCTTGGAAAAAGCGTGTAAAATAGACGAAGAGGCCGCTTTGCGTTCGTGCAGTTGGGGAACGTTTCAAATATTGGGTAAATGGGCTGAAGATTTAGGGTATAACGATGTGTTTGATTTTGTTTTTTCAATTCGCACCGGTGCCAAAGAAAACCTAATGGCTTTTGTTCAGTTTGTAAAATTAAACCGTCTTGATGACAACCTTCGTGCTTTAGATTGGCGTGGTTTTGCGCGTGGTTATAATGGTCCAGGTTATAAAGCCAATAAATACGACACAAAAATGGCAGCTGCCTATCAAAAGTATAAGTAATGAAAGCAAAAAACAATTGGGCGCTCTATTTTATGATTGGGTTGGTTATAGTTATAATCGGTTTTTTAATTGGAATAACACTTAGTTAAGATGAAAAAAATAACAATGATATTAATCCTAACAGCCTTAGTGCTGTTATTTGGATGCAAGAGTAAACAAAAGGTAGTAGAAAAACAAGCCTTTAGCGTAGAGCGTGTAGAAGCTATTACAGTAAGTGAGCTTACCGAAATGGATATTAAGACTGAAACCATTACCACAAACAATGACGAAAGTATTGATATTGAAACCGCAGATCCCGAAAAAGAAGTAACCGTAACCAAAGAAGAAAAAGACGGTAAAACAACGTGGACGGCTACGAACGTTAAAAACCTATCCGTATCTAAAAATGATAACACCACTACCGAAAAAACCGAAGATAACAGTGTAGTTGAAAAAGAAACCAGAGCCGAAACAGAATTAGAGATAAACTATTCAAAAGATAATAAGAACGTAAAAGTAAAAGGAAATTCCTTCTGGCTTAACATTGCTATTCCTTTACTGTTAATAGCGATATTGATTTATGTTGTATGGCGGTTATACAAGAAGTACCGTAATAAATTACCGTTTTAAACTTTGTAAGTGAAGTCGTTTCTGCTCATTTTTGTACGAATTTTGTACGATACTTTTAATTATAGTTTATAAAGCGCTGTTTATTAGCTTATTATAAAATAATGGTGTCACGTCGACAACGTGGAAGTCACTGGTTCGAATCCAGTATG
>TARA_R100000306_G_C4382309_1_pt1 | contig 33088 bp, 28 predicted proteins | sample TARA_R100000306 | Tara Oceans TARA_R100000306 (sample SAMEA2620824) | marine metagenome | biome: marine biome (ENVO:00000447); feature: mesopelagic zone (ENVO:00000213); material: "saline water (ENVO:00002010), including plankton (ENVO:xxxxxxxx)" | depth 1000 m | reverse complement strand
TGGACGTATGCAGATGCCAGTGGAAATACCAGTACGCAAACTCAGCAGGTGGTCATTCTTGATTCACCTTTAGCACAAGTAACTTTTGAAGATCAGGCTTATGTTTATGATGGAACTTCCAAATCATTAGAACTATATAATTTACCTGACGGGGCTATAGTAACCTACTCAAATAATGAGCAAACTGAAGCCGGCGTTTATGAAGTCTCTGCTCTTGTTTCATTACCAAATAAAACCTGTCCTAATCAAACCTTTACTGCAGTACTTACAATAGAAAAAGCACCTCAGGAAATTACGTTTCCTTCACTTGATCCAGTAAGCTTAGATTCAAGTGCTGACTTTCAGTTAGAAGCTACAACATCCTCAGGCCTGCCTATAATTTTTAGCTATACATACTCTACAAGTGTTCCTGCAGCATTAGTTACTCCAACTGGGTTTGTGAGTTTGGTACAATCAGGTCGTATTAGTATAACAGCTACTCAGGCCGGTAATGAAAACTACCTTCCGGCAGCCGAAATTACTCAGGATTTAGTTGTAACAAGTGGTGATGCTCGCATAACCTCTCTGACTATTGGAGAAACAGAATATACTGATCCAGAACCATTGACAGTTCATACACTTGATTGCGGATATTACGTAGACGAATTGAAAATCTCATACGAAACGGAAGCTAATGTAACTGGCAATATGCCTAATACATTTACATTAGATGTTTCTAGACCCGGAGTATACCATGCGACTATAGTAGTTACCTCAGAGGATGGTAAAACATCACGAACTTATAAGATTGAAATTATTAAACATTTCTTTTTTGAAGATATCGTGGTTCAGAAATTTAACAATACGCTATTAGTTAATAACAATCCTGAGACCAATGGAGGTTACCGTTTTGTTTCCTATACTTGGTATAAAAATGGGCAAATAATAGGTGATGGGCAATATTTCTCAGAAGGGGACGCCGTTACAGATTTATTAGATCCTTCAGCAAATTATCGTGTAGAACTTACTACAATAGATGGGGATGTATTAAGTACATGTCTATTCCATGTAGAGTTAAAAACCAGTGGTAAGATATATTTGGCTCCAAATCCGGTACAAGCAACGGGATCTGCAACGCTGTTTGCAGATTTCGACAAGGAAGAATTGAAAGATATGAAAGTGTCTATCTTGAGTATAGGAGGGACTTTAATAGATACATTTTACACAAGTACTTCAAGATCTACGATTCAAATGCCTGTCAATATTCAGGCCGGGGTTTACCTGTTAGTTTGTGAAACTTCTAAACAAACACAATCCATTCAATTTATTGTATACTAAACCAACAATTAAGATGAAAAGTTTGAAATGTAAAAAAAGGGAAACACTTAACAGCCTAAAAATAATAAGTCTTTTGATCTCGCTTAGTACAATATCCTTGAATGCACAAAGCATCAATGAATTTACTTTGGCGGTTAGTGGTCCGATGGCAATTTTGAAGTATGATAATATAAATCATAAAACCGCTTTGAATGATGGCATAGGACTGGAGCTGGCCTATGGTAGATATCTTTCGGATCACTGGAGCCTTAGATCAGGTGCTGCATTACAAACCTATAGAGGTAATGCAGGGCTTGATATTATAGAAGGAGCGTATGCTACTCAAGATTCAGAAGCAATATCTTTTGAGTTTCGATATCAATTTGATAATTATCGAGAAGAACAACGAGCTAAATATATTCAAATCCCGCTGTTGCTTCAATATGAAGGTAATGGTTTTAGTCGTTTTTTTGCTACGGTTGGCGTTAGGTTAGGTTTTTTGACCGATAGCAATTATAAAACAGAAGCTGAAGAATTGAACACGGCGGGTTATTATGAACAATATGATGTTTTATTACAAGCTCCCGAGTTTGCTGGTTTTGGTGATTTCGGAAAATATGCATGGGAGTCAAACGACTTGGGGTTACAAACGAATATGATACTTAGTTTAGAAACAGGTATGAAATTCTTAATCTCAGAAGCGAGTTCATTTTATGTTAGTGCATATATAGATTATGGTTTAACCAATTTACGCTACGAAAATTATGCAAACAAACGTTTGCTCGACTATATTGCAGATGAAAAAGTTAGTCTTATAGCAAACAGTATTTTGACCAGTCCAATTAGGAGTATTGACGCTATTAAAACGCTATCTTTTGGTTTTAAGCTGAAATATGGTTTTGGATTTTAAGTAAATTTGATTAACCGTAAAATTCAAGCTAACAGTAATTGATTATCAATATAGATTTAAGATCAATTCGGATTATTGATAAATCGATGTGCGATTTTTATTTCCAGATCCCGTTCGCCTTGGGCCTCGTGCAATTGTATAACCACCCGGTTATTGTTACTCAAGGAAAACTTGGGTAACACGTAGACAAACCGGACGCGTTCTCCTTTTTTTACCTTGCTGGGAAACTGATGTTTGTACAGCGGCTGTTTTACAATGCGCTGGGATGATTTTCGTTTTCCTTTAGCACGTGATTGCACAGCTACCTCTAAGAAGTCCACATCATAATCCAATCCGGATTTGTTTTCAATCTCAAAAACAAAATACAGATGTTCCTTATTAAACACGATGTTTTTGGTGGTAAGTTTGATACCGTAATTACGTTTGGTAAGATGTCCTAAGCGTTGTTTGCGTTTAAGCAGTTGTGCACTTACCGCTTTCATATGGGATAGGGGTATTGCTGCAGTTGGTTTTAATGTAATTGGCGCAGAAGCGGCTCTATTTTGGACTTCTTGTCCAATGCGCTGCTGCGGTTCTACAAAATAATTCACTCGGGTAAGCTCGGCTTTATATTTTATGATGTAGGAGTAGATACTTCCATCCGTAGTGATCACCAAAAGGTTACTCTCCTTACCGGGTTGAGCTTGAAGTAAACCGAAATATTGCGGGATATCCCGGTTAAAACTGAACACAAAAAAATCTGAACCTACAATTCCTTGTCGGATGGGTGACGGGAAAAACAAGGCTACATTTTTGGTTTCATTGGCATACAGCGTATCCAATACAATGGGGGACTCGTCGAGAAGGCTTTTGCTGTGTCCAGACAGGCTAAAGAGTGCGAAGATACAGACGGAAATATAGGTGTTGAGCGTTTTCATAGGAACTGTTTATTTGATTTTTAAAAGCATGCGGTAGTTGTTGAGAACGGTAACTTTGACATTGCGGTTATCGCGTCGCAGTAATTGAGAAATTCCGCTGACTTGCGGCAGGCTGGGAATGTTGATGTCCTGAAGTACATCATCCATAACTTCCCGGCTTGCCTGTGCTCTGAAATTGTTTTCTACATAAATTCCCTCTAAACCGTCTTGCAAGTCATAGGCTACCAAGGTAACCGGGTGGTGATGGATTTGCTCAATAGTTATAAGGGCTCGATTGGGCTGAAAGCTGATCGTACCAAATACCAGGGTGTTCTTGGGGATCTTCCTTCCCTGTAGGCTTACCGATGCTGTAAGGCGTAATCGTATCCTGGAATTGGCTTTAACCACTTGATCTCCATCTACAACGGCCTGAACCACATGAGTACTGCTTGTATTGATTGGTGTAGTTTTAAGGCTTGTCGAGGTTGCTGCAGCAAAAAAGAGTTGGTGCTCTAACCCCAATTCCTGACGGACCACCTGGCGTTCTTGTTGCTGTACTTCGGGACTTGGTTCAGCGGGTATATGCTTTTGATTTGAAGTCCTTGCATAGGTCTTGGATTCTTGATCCCCATAGACCTTTTGATTGGCGCGGTAGATGCTATCCACTACGCGCTCTTTTTCTTTTTCAGCATATTCCGGATCATAATACCCCAAAGAATCCAATAGGTTTTCATCATAGATACTCGGTGCAGTTTGTGCTTTGACTTCTTTGAGATCGTTTAATGCATCGAGTTTTGAATCGTATTCTATTTGTTCCTGCTCTAAAGCAGGAATCTCCGTGTGAAGCAGTTGCTGTTCTTCAGGATCAGGCTCTGTAAGCAGTATTCCATAGCATATCAGGAAAATCACGATCACTGCAAGTATAGCGGCAAATACAACTTTGTTTTTTTCAATTTTCATAAACTTGGTTTTAAGAATTACTCTTGGGAATCGATCTTTTGCAGGCGTTGTTCAAAATAATCAGTGATCAGTAAGCCGTGGGGATTATTGGGGAAATTACGCGCCACATTGATCAAGCTCCCTGTAGTCACCAATTGATAGGTATCGGTTACGGTTCCCCGATTGATCTCGAAAGTAAGCGTGGTGGTGAACTGTATAGGACTGGCGTTGAGATTGAGTTGTGAATCTACTTGAAGTACGCGTTGCACCAAGGAATATTGGATGAGTCTATTGTACACCCCATCGGCACGTTTTTGTTGATATACCTGGTCTACACTGCTATTGCCCAGCCATAAGGCTTTGTCTAAATTCTGTTTGTAATTACTGGCATCGATATTATAGAAGTAGCGGTGAAACAGATCTAAATGTGCAAGCGCCTCTACTTCCAGATACTCTTTTTGAGCAATCAACTTTAAAGGGATAACCTCTCCCGAAGTACTGATGGCAAAAGCTGAGGATGCAAACTTTTGATAGCTAGTATAGAGCATCCATCCAGAGAACAGTACACAAAGCGTGGCCGAGATCATACAGCTTAATACAATGATGCGGTTGATCTTTAAGACGGCATAAATTTGAGCATAGGGTGTTTTCATAGTACGAGTGTTATTGTGTGAACAGACGCAGGGTGAAGGAGGTGGCACGCCGGTAGAGTTTAAACTTGAGAAATACGATAAAACCCACGGAACCGAATTGCACTACCGGAGCAAAAAAGCCTTCCATATAATCAGTTCCAAAGAGCTGCTCCCAGAAATTTTCATTGATCTCTGTGTATATCGCATTGATAAAGATGTTCACCAAGAAGAAGGCGGGAACCAACATATATACTGCAGCATAGAGTTTAAAAAAGCCGTAGGCTAATGACCGAAATTTTTCAAACACCGACAGACTCAATACCAAGGGGAAAAAGGCTTGCATAATACCGAGAAGGAAAAAGCGCTCTGCTAGAAATAAAGGGTAGATAAACAGGTCCAAAATCCAAAGGATGATACTCCCGATGAATGCGAAGATTTTAAATCCAAACAAAGGCGTGACTAATGCTTCATAAAGTAATGACATGGCCGCCTTGGTGGCTTCTAACATACCTACCTCTTCTTCAATAGGGATATCCTGCATTTGCAAAGGCAAAAGGGCAGGAGCGGTATCTCGGTATTGAGATTCAACTGCAAGCAATATACTGTCAAAGAAACCCAAGATCTGTGTAGAGAAAATGACTAGTAGGACTATAGCAAAATTCTTAGCCAATTCCTGAGGACGCAATCCCCACGTATATCCTTCCTTATCAGCAATTCCTTCGTTGTATTGCTTTAGGATGTTGATCAAAAAGAAGAGTACAGCCAAGGTTTTAATTCCTGTTATGGTGAATTGAGAGAAGGGACTGTTTTGAATGGTTTCAAAAATGGTATCCACATACTCCAATCCAATTCCTAAAATTAGCAGCGCGTTCATCTTTAGTAATCGGTTTTACGGTTATTGATTTTATCCTGCATTTGGCGAAAGGAAATAATAGCTCGATAGCGTTTGGTCTTGATGTCGATCTCGGCCACCATTTCCTGAGATTCTTCTTCTTTTTCCTTAAGGATCTGCGCACGCTCGCCATCAGACATTTTTAAGTAGTTGCTGGATAGAATCTGATCGATAAAGTCCATCGTCTCTAAAGAGTTGTCTACGATCTGATTGAAGGAGTTGGTAATGCGTGTGACTTCTTCAGCTTTGATGTAGGGTGAGTTTAGGATACTGTGCAACTCGTTTTGCATAACCTTGATCAGTCGCGCATTATTGCGTCCGATCTCTCGTACGGCTTTGAGTTGGCGTACGACCGAATTTACTTTTTCCAAATTCTCTTTCTGTTGCTTTAAAAACTCCACCGTTTTTAATAACTGACTGGTTTGCTTGGCAGATTCTACCAGGGATTTAACCAGGCTTACAAAATTGGTGTTATCATATACCGGCATCCCCTGAGCCGTAGCACGGCCAGGCAAAAGAAAAAGCACTATTACTATTAGCATCGAGAATTTTAATGGATATTCTATTTTCATAACTCGTGTTTTTGATTGATGAATTCTTGTATGGCCAGTTCCATATTCTGCGTACGCGTATAAATACTCATAATCGCTTCGTGTTCTTCCCCATCCGTGAGATAGGCTGCATAGACTTCCGGAGGTACTTCAAGACGGAAGATGTTACTCGATTTTCCAATTTTGATAAAGATCTCGGTGTATTTACGAGCGCCTTTCAAATTGTTTTTGATCGAATGCAACTGGTTGCGATCGTGACTGGATAGATTCAGGCGTTTGATCAATTCTTCGTAGCCTTTTTCGTTATTTAGGCTATAGAGGACCTGTGTGTTTTCTAATATACTTGCCGAAGTGGCATTGGCAGGTAGTTGATTGATAGATTGTAGAATGATACCAATAGCTCCATTTTGCTTTCGAATAGCCTGATAATAGAACTCCACACTTTCCAGGACATTCTCAAACTTGAGCTGTTTGGCAAACTCGTCAAATAAGATGATTCCGCGTTCTGCTTTGTTCTGCCATATGGTACGTTGCACAGCCGTTTTAATAAGCTTGAGCATCACCGAAAGGATTTCTTTGTTATCCTTGACTTCGTCCAGTTCAAAGATGATCAGACGCTTATCTTCAATTTTATAGGTTTGGTCTTCCGTGATTTTAAAGAGGTAACTGTAAAGTCCGTCACCTACATATTCAGACATCACATGTAGAAAGCCCTGAAGATCAAAATACTCAGGATGAATGCTGAGCGCTTTCATTATGGATACGCCCTGGTCTTCCAGAAATGTGTAAAATCCGGAGAGGGAATGCTGCTGTGGAACCACTTCATAATAGTGTAACAATAATTTTTTTAGGGCTACTGCTTGAGATTTGCCTATAGCGGTAGCGGAAGCATACAACTCAAAAAGAAAAGCACATAGATCTTCTAAGCGTTCTGAGGTGAGATCCTCTTTATGTTCAATAAAGAAGGGATTGATCCCTAGATTAGAACCGGCTTCATACCGCAAAACGATATGATCCTCGGGATAAAGTTTAGCGAACTTCGTATACGAGCCTCCAAGGTCAATGATGACCAGGCGTACCCCTTGCTCAAAAAACTGTCTAAGAATATTATTGGCCAGGAAGGATTTTCCCTCGCCTGTAGGGGCAAATATGGCAAAATTCCGTGCTTTGATTCGCTTTTTACGGGCGTCCCAAACATCTTTAAGTACCGGCAAATTGTGCAAGCGATCATTGAAAAGAATACCCTGTGAATCGCTCTTGTAGTTGGTGGTGTGATTCAGCAGACATAGCGCGTGCTTTAAATCGGTCACATAGAGATCCTGATCGGAAAAATGCGAAACAAAACCACAATAACTGTTGAGGATATAATGCTTCAATGCATCGCCTTTCGGATAATAGGGGAGTAGGTCCAGTTCTTTAAACTCCGTCTTGATTTTAGCTTTTATTGCATCTAAAGATTTTAAATGTTTAGCCCAAAAGATCACGTTGAGCTGCCCCCGGATAACGCGTGAGGTTTCATCGGTATTGATCTGCTGCAAAATGTTCTCGATCTTAGTTAGTACTACTTTGTTTTGTGACCCGAAGTTGGAGCTCTTCTTGAGCTCATCTACCTTTTTATCCAGAAGTTTACGCCACTTATGCTTATCATCAAGCACTATGATTTGATTGACAATATGATTTTCATTCAATCCGAGGCCAAGCCCCTCAATAAAGCCTTGATGAAATACAAAATCATCTGAGGTAAACGTGTCATTGATGATACTGGTTTGTACCCCTTCTCCAAAACACAGCTCACTATTGACGGCCAGCGCATCAAAATAATGATCACCAATCACCACTTGATTGTTGGCTAATAAAATGTCGGTGATCACCTCTTTATTAAAACCATTGAAATAGGCTTGGGTCATCGCCGTAATAGCAGTTTCCTCAAGCGGTTCAAAAACCATTTTACGGCTGTTATTGATAAAGGCAATAGCATCTTCAACAGCCGCTTTAAAATGGAGTAGAGCATCGTCCAGCTGCTGGGGCGTGTTTTTAGGTGCTTTTTGGAAGGGATTAAGATATCGCGCATTTGAAATGGATTTGTTTTTGGTGAGAATGAAGAATAAGTAACAGCGGTGGGTGAGTTGCTGGCGTCCTTCAAAATGCTTTTTGGTGGCTTGCTCTAAAAAGCTGGAATTCGGAAGCGCATCTGCTGAATAGGATCCCTTTTGATACACATCCTGTTTGTGAATGATGGTTCCTGCAGGTAAGGTTTTTAAGGCTTGAAACCAACACGCATGTAGGGCTTCATAGTCCTTTTCCGACAACGAATACAGCTCGGGCAATTCCCCTTGATAGCAGAATACCACATCGCCATTACTACTAAAAAGGAGGTGTTGCTCCAGGGCTACTATGGGTTGAATGGACTGCATATTACAAGGTGTTATAGGTGAAGTTAGACTTGGGTTTGTTGCTTAAATGCTTCGGGAACCGGGATCCCAAAAAAAAGATCGACTTGATGCGCTCCAGATTGAGCAGCACTACATAGAGTCCGGCATTTAATACCGGTACTCCAATGACCATAAGAAGACTAAAGGAAAAGATGATGATCATTAGCGAACAAAGGATGCTACACATCATAAGGGCAAACAAGGAAAGCGGGAGGCCAAAGAGTACCGCCCGTTTCCTGATGTTTTTATAGACTTCATACTTTTTCATAAAGCGGTGCTTGATCACGTTTAATGACTTAGACTACAATACCTATGAGGTAGGAGAAGATGCCCACGACACCACCGGCTATCAGTACAAAGACTAAAACCCGGGTAATTCCTTTTTTGAGATCGGCATTCTCTCCAAAGAAATGACCGGCGTTAAATAAGAAGCCTACTAAGAAAATAACGCCCAGAATAATCGGGAATACAGCACGGATGGTGTCGGAAACATCATTGACAGAATCTTCAATTCCTCCAATCTGCGCAAAAGCAGTCGTGGAGATTAAGGCTAAAACAGCGAATAGATAACTTGATTTTTTCATAAGAGTTCGTTTTTGATTTGTGATGATTTGATGATGTTGAAAATTACTTATTTTTGTATTTAAAACACTGTAAATCAAATAATTGTGAATAAAATATTATTTATAATCCGCTGGTTTTAAATGCGTTCAATTGCTATCAAATCCTATTGAGTTTGCCCTACATCCTGTTAATAACTTGAAAACCAATTTTTAAAATGAAGCTCCAAAACGTCATAATACTCTGCTTGCTGGTTAAAAGTTGTGTGTGTTTTGCGCAGTCCGTTCAGCACCCATTACAAATTGTAATTGACCCTGGACATGGTGGGAAAGATTCTGGTGCAGTAGGAAAAAATGGAGTACTGGAGAAGGATCTTGTGTTGCAGATAGCGAAACAGTTGACACGTAAGGCTAGCAGTTTTGATCACAAACCGGCACAATATTATTTAACACGGTATGCTGATACGTTGATCAGTCATAGGGATCGTACAGATCTAGTCAAACGACTGAAGGCCGATCTCTTTATATCCTTGCATATTAATGATGCTCCTAATGCAAACGCCCAAGGAATTGAAGTCTATGTTTACGATGGTCCAAGTGAATACCGGTGGGAATCTGTTTGGTTGGCCTATACCATTCAGGAAAAACTTGCAGCCATTACTCGGCAAAAGAAAAGAGGGGTGAAGTTTGCCGACTTTCAGGTGTTACGGGATTTAAGCGATAGTTGCCCGGCAGTTCTCGTGGAGTTGGGGTTTATAAATAGAATTTTTGTAAATATTGGAAACAATTAAATAATATTAAAGGTTGTTATAGAAAGGTTTTAAATTAAAATAGGATGTATTTGACGCTAAATTTTTAAAAGCAAAACCTGTTTCATTAAAGACTCCTTTAGAATATCTTTAGAATGAAACCTTAAATTTATAGTCAAATAATTTTGATATGAAATTTCTAGTTGCCGAGGACGAATACGACTTACAGCAGGCTATTATTAAATATTTAAGTCAAGAAGGAAATATATGTGAATCAGCTTCTGATTATATCGAGGCATCGGAAAAGATCGATTTATATGAGTATGATCTAATTATCTTAGATCTCAATTTAGTTACAGGCAGTGGCTTAGATTTATTAAAGCAACTTAAAAAAAATCATAATAGAACAGGGGTGATTATTATTTCAGCAAATAATTCTCTAGAAAACAAACTCGAAGGTCTAGACTTAGGTGCTGATGATTATTTAACCAAACCCTTCCATCTGGCCGAACTAAATTCTCGTATTAAAGCTGTGCTTAGGCGTGGAAAATTTGATGGTGAAGATGTGCTTGTTTTTCAAGAAATAAGACTTGATACAAACTCGCGAACAGCTTTCCTCAATGAAAAACCGATTACCTTGACTCGCAAAGAATATGATTTATTATTATTTTTCATTACAAATCAAGGGCGTGTTTTGAGCAAATCAATTATTGCAGAACATTTGTGGGGGGACGATAGTGATATGCTTGATAGTTTTGACTTTATATATGTTCATATAAATAATCTTCGAAAAAAGTTAACCGCGGAAGGAGCTAAATATATTCAAACAGCCTATGGTTCCGGGTACAAATTTATAGCTAATTGAATTGAAAAAGAACGGTACACATTTATTACAAAAAGCAACAGAAACTTTTCTTAAAAATGGAATTATCATAATGGTGATTTCGGGCGTGGTTTTGTTTTTTTCAATCAAAATATTGCTTGAGAGTGAGATTGAGGAGGAGCTCTACTCGAATAAGAATAGAGTGGAACTCATACTTGAATCAGATCCAGAGCATCAAGGTATACCACCGGTAATAGAGGTTGAAAAGGTAAACAGAGACCAACAACGTGTTTTAAATGATACATTGATATATGATCCCTTACAAGATGAGATTGAACTTTTTAGACAATTATCACAAACCAAACTAATTAATGGTCAGCATTATAAAATTACAGTTAGAGCGATGGTGATCGAGTCTGAAAATATATTAGTCGCCATTGTCTCTACTTTTTTGATAATAATCCTGTTGGCGTTTTTATTCCTTTTTTATTTTAATACCAATCGTAATAAAAAATTATGGGAGCCTTTTTTTATAAATTTAAATAAGATCAAATCGTTTTCTATAAAAGAAAGAACCGATTTAAACTTGATTGATTCTGGAATCATTGAATTTGATGAACTAAATAAAGAATTGAAAGCGCTAACAGCTAAAGTATATTCAGATTATCAAAATCTCAAACAGTTTACAGAAGATATTTCCCATGAAATTCAGACTCCATTAGCAGTAATGCAAGCTAAAATCGATACGCTGGTTAACGCAACACCAATAAATCAAGAGCAATATCAACAATTTACATCTTTAGAAAATGACATTAGAAAATTGAAAAATCTCAATAAGCGTTTGATATTGCTTGCCAAAATAGATAACAATCAATTTGTTAATGATCAGATTATCTCTCTAAAACAAATATTTGAAGAGGCAATTGAAAATATGACAGAACTTAGTTCAGCAACATTTAAATTAAAATCTAATGCTGATCCACTTCTAAGAATAGATCCTACATTGGCAGTTGTCTTATGCAACAATTTGTTGTCAAATGCGATAAAGCACAATTATAAAGATAATGAAATACTAGTCGAAATAGAAGTAGATAACGTACAGGTGTTAAACCAAGGGAAAGCTCCTATTAATCATCCAGAACATATATTTAATAGATTCTATAGAGAAAGTAGAAATAAAGATTCTAGTGGATTGGGATTATCTATTGTAAAAAAGGTTTGTGAGCAATACGGATATTTACCATCGTATATGTTCAAAGCACCAGAAACCAAAGCCTCAATATTTGGGTATCATTGTTTTAAAATACAATTCTAAAAACTTCAACTTTAAACTCTCTTTAGAAAGCAGTACTATTTTAGTTAAAATTTTATACTATGAGGGTACTAGCAAGTCTCAAATTATTTTTCCTAATTCTATTTACTCCATATATTGGAGAAGCGCAAGAAACCGTTTTGATTGAAGGAAGTGTGACCGAAGAATCAGCGCAACCTTTACCCTTTGTAAATGTTATTTTAAAAAATCCGCAAGGTGAAACCATTAGTGGAACCATAACTGATGAGTTTGGAGCGTTTAGCTTAAGTAAAATTCCAATAGGAAATTATATTCTAGAGTTTTCATTTATAGGCTATGAGACCATACAGAAAAAAATTACTGCTGGCGGTCTCAATCCCATTTTCGACTTAGGAAAAATCCAGATGATGCCTTCGGCGGAAGCATTAACTGAAGTTCAAATCCTTGCAAAACAAGCTGCAGTAAGTGCAGATCTGGCTAAGAAATCGTTCAGTCTTGATGAGAATCTGGCGCAAGCTGGCGGTTCGGTTATGGATGTTATGAAAACGATGCCCGGTGTAGCCTTTGATCAGGAAGGAAAAGTAGTTTTACGAGGGAGTGATAAAGTGGTTATTCTTATAGATGGAAAACAATCAAGTCTTACTGGTTTTGGTAATCAAAAGGGACTTTCAAATATTCCGGCAGCAAATATTGAGCGTATAGAGATCATAAATAATCCTTCAGCGAAATATGATGCAAATGGTTTTGCCGGGATCGTAAATATTATTTACAAAAAGGAAAAACAGACCGGTTTTAATGGAGATGCAGGTCTTTCTTTTGGTCTTGGGGCTTTAGGTAAGCGTAAGTCAGATACACCTACAGATTTTGGAAGTTATTCTGTTAATCCTAAATTGATACCTAGTGTTAATTTAAATTACAGGACGGGTAAACTGAATTGCTTTTTACAAAGCCAGTTTATTATTCAGGAGGCTTTACCTAATAATGAATTTACAACACGTTTTTACGACGATGGCCGTAATATAATTTCCCAGATTCCCGAAAACCGAAAGCAGTTTCGTTCTATTATTTCCGGAGGAGTAGATTATCAATTGAGCGAAAGCGATATGCTTACATTTTCAGGGATGTTCGACCGGGAAAAGCATATTGATACCTCACAGGTTGCATTTATCAATCTCAATCAAAATACCAGAAATAGACTCTACACCTGGCAGGAAGAGGAGATCACTAGTTTCATAAATGCAGCAGTTAATTACAAACATAATTTTGAACAGGCCGGTCATTCTTTATCTGCAAATCTTCAATATACCCGTGGTTTAGAAGATGAAAGTTATTTCTTGAACGACAGCTCTGCTGTACGCGTTGGACGAGATAAAACGAATATTAGGGCTATAGAGTATACTACTAGTGGCTCAGTAGATTATACACGTGCTCTAAGCAGCGGTAAGATTGAATTGGGAGCAAAAGGCAGGTTTAGAAGATTGCCTGTAGATTATACGATTATGCGTGGTAATCAGTCTATTATTTATCCCAATTTGGGGGATTATTCCAAGTGGAGCGAAAACCTTTTCGGCGCTTACGTTAATTACTTGATGGAAAAGGAAAAATTTGACATTGAAGCCGGCCTGCGTGCCGAGCAAACCGAAGTCGCGTACACTTTAGATCCTCAAAATACCTATTATAATACTAACGATGCTTATGATTATTTTGAACTGTTTCCAAGCGTTCGATTTACTTATAAGTTGAATACAGAAAATAAACTTTCGGTTTTTTACAACCGAAGAGTAGATCGCCCTGGAGAACCCGAACTACGAATTTTTCCGAAATATGATGATCCTGAATTACTGAAGGTTGGTAACCCCTATTTAAGACCACAATTTACCAATACAGTTGAATTGGCACATCGGTATTCCTGGGATAATGGCTCATTATTTTCTGCAATTTATCATCGCAATATTGATGGAGCGTATCAGCGAATTTTTAGTATAGATGATAGTAACCCGCAATATGATATTGTAAATCGTATTTATCAGAATACGGGGCACAGCACAAATACAGGTGTAGAAGTGTTATTCAGTCAGGATTTAACAGATTACTGGAAACTAACTTCCAGTTTTAATGTGTATCAAAATGCAATTGATGCCTATCAGGGAACATTGTTGTTTCCATACGAGCGACCTTTTTTTGTAGAACAATCCCGTGATCTTGCCGGAGATTTTAAAATCACCAATACCGTTCAGCTTCCGATTCAGATGGAAGCTCAACTTACCGGTTTATATTATTCAAAAAAGAATATTCCTCAAGGTGAGCAATTGGCGCGGTACTCGGTAGATTTTGGGTTTAAAAAGTCCATCTTGGAAAAGCGTGGGGAACTCACACTTTCTGCAACAGATATATTTAACCGTTTTGGTCTAAGACAAAGACTAACCGGTGAGGGTTTTACCGCAGTTTACGAAAATTACTATGAGACTCAGGTTGTGCGTATAGGGTTTAATTATAAGTTTTAAAAATGAACTGATTGTTAGTGTTTTACGTTAAACTTCATTTTGCTCATCAAAAACATAGGAATACTCATGAAAATTTGACCCACTATCAATAAATCGAATATGCTATTGCAGCGCGTTTACGTCCCAAATTAATGACTGCACTTGCTGCAATAATGGCTCTTACCCCACTGGCATTGGGTATCGGTGCAGGTGCACAGTTACACCAACCTCTAGCCATAGCCGTCATAGGCGGTTTGGTATTTGCATTACCTCTTTTACTCATTGTGTTGCCTACAATTCTTAAACTTTTAAAAGAATAGGGAACTTTAGATTTCCTTAAACCCCTCTTTAGAATTGACTTGTAGTTTTAATATTGAATTAAAAAAATATAAATATGAAAACTTTAATTGCATCTATCAGTATCGCATTTATTTCAGCAGGGATTGTAAGTTTTACAACGCCACAAACAAAGGCAATTCCAGAAATAGTTAAAACCGCCTTTACTAAAAAATTTCCTTCAGTAAAAAAGGTTGATTGGGAAAAAGAGTCTGACTCAGAGTGGGAAGCAGTATTTAAAATGAATAGAATTGAGTATTCTGCAAATTTCACTACGGATGGGAAATGGCTTGAAACGGAACATGAGATTTCAAAAAATCAAATTCCACAGAAAATTAAAGCAGCTTTGGATAGCGAATTCAAAACTTATAAAATTGAGGAAGCCGAAATTTCAGAAACTGCTGCGGGAAGTGTTTACGAATTTGAACTTGAAAAAGGTGAAAAAACACTGGAGGTCGTTTTTAATTTAGACGGGAAAAAGCTTAAAGAAGAAGTTGTTGAAGAAGAAGATTAGTTCCTTTACAGTTGTTAATTGAGAAAAACGGCTGAAACACAAGTAGTTTCAGCCGTTTTTTTTATTTATCTGGCTTTCAAAAATCAACTTTAGATTTTCCAAAGAATTGAGTTTGATCTTTGATAAAACATTTGTAAAAGGTGAAGGTAAGTATCTCGATAGATTTAAAATATGCACTTTTCTTAGTGGCGGTAATGTCTTTTTTATTGTGGGATTTAGGAACATATGGACTTGCAGAGACGAGTGAAGCCCGTTATGCAGAAATCGCAAGGGAAATGTACCTATCTAAAGATTATATAAATCCTACATTGCTGGGCATTTTCCATTTTCATAAACCCCCTATAACCTACTATATCACCGCTTTAGGATATCATCTATTTGGAATTAATGAATTTGGAGCTCGTTTCTTTATGCAGCTAGCGGTGGTCATCCAACTAATTATGGTCTACTTGCTCACTAATCTTTTACTTAAGAATAAGAAATTGAGTTTCACTGCTGGTCTGATTTATTTTTCAATGCCCTTGGTACTTATATCGAGTAGAAACCTTACAACAGATGCCTACCTAACCACTTTTATTTTAGCCGCGCTTACCAGTTGGCAGTTCTATACCAATAAAGGAAAAATTCTTTTTCTGTATCTATTTTATATTCTTGTAGGCGTAGCTTTACTTACTAAAGGCCCAGTAGCTTTACTATTTATAGTTATCTATATTGTAGTGTTCAAATTGCTTATGAAGTCTGGATTAAGGATTACCCTACATCATTGTATAGGCTTTATTTTGTGTTTTGCTTTAGGAGCGAGTTGGTATTTCCTTGTTGCTTATCAAAATCCAAAATTGTGGGACTATTTTGTTCATAAGCAAGTATTAAGTAGAATAAATGCAGATGCTTTCAATCGCTCTAAACCTTTTTGGTATTATTTACCCATTGTTTTTGGATTGTTACTTCCTTGGTTGGTAGGACTTCTACCTAGTTTGAGGCGGAAATTAAAAAGACCCTTCAAACATCCTAAAGAACTACAGGTTTTGTGGATTTCTGTACTTCTCCTTTTAGCTATTTTTTCGGCATTTACCACAAAATTGATTATGTACATTTTGCCAGCTTTTTGGATGCTAGCGATCCTTATTGCTTTTACGCTAAGTACAGCTTCATTAAAGACGCGTAAGGTGATTGAGTTCACCTATTTTTTTCAACTATTAACATTAATGATAGGGATCTTTTTTTGTTGGTATCTCGAATATGATTTTCTAAATATCACGCAAATAGACGTATTCCTTAATTTCTGCGCAACCTGTATTGTCTTTGCTATTTTTTACCTTTTAAAAAATAAAACGTCATTAAGAACTCCAGTACTTGCTACCTGCTTTAGTCTAGTACTTCTTACTACAGCAAATGGAGCATTAAATCACAATAATGATTTGATTAATGCAATGCGTGATGAAGTGAGTTTTATCGAAGCTAAATCATTAGGAAAAAAACCTCAAATAATTGTTTATGATTATCTACTTTCTTCAATTCCGTTTTACAGTGGAACCTATCAAGTGACCCTCAAAGATTCGCATAATACAACAGACCGGGAGATACAGTTTCAAAATGGATTAGAATGGAAAAAAACTCTATTAGATGTGCATAATCAAGATAACTTAGATGATCTTAAAATACTGGCCAACCAGCAAAATACATTTTTATTGATTCGAAAAAAAAGAGGACTTAGTGAAGATTTATCCTTCCTAAAGAAGTCTTTCAACTCGAAGAAAACCACTGCAAAGTGGATCATTTTATACCACAGCTAATTCAATCTTTGATTTTAATACTTGTTTATGAAAATACCTTTTCATCATAATATAATTAGAAGTTCTTTCTTGATTTTATTTCTAGGTATCCAAACATTTAAGCTGATTGCACAAGACACTAGCGAGACGTTACCACAGGTAGGAACCACGCAAAAGATTGGAGATGTTATACTTTTTGTTTTACCCGTCGCAACTGCAGGAACCAGCTTGATAAAAGGAGATAATCAAGGAGTATGGCAGTTTACCAAAGGTTTTGTAATGACAGAGGCATTAACCTATGGACTAAAATTAAGTATTAATAAAACTAGACCTGACTTAAGTAATGACAATGCGTTTCCATCGGGACATACCTCTACTGTTTTCCATAGTGCAGGATATATACATAGGCGTTATGGATTTAAATACAGTATTCCTGCTTATGCTCTAGCAGGATTTACTGCAGCAAGTAGAATAGACTCTAAAAAACACGACATAGTAGATGTTCTTGCGGGAACAGCCATAGGATTAGGAAGTAATTTACTATCCACAACAGAATATCAGCAAAAGCATATGGAACTGAGCTATACGAGTTTTGATGGAAATCATATGCTGGGGTTTACCTATGAATTTTAAGTATTTATGAGAGCTACAGAGATATTAACTGCTTCAAAAAATTATTGTGAATCACTCATAAAACAAAATATTTGCAATGATTTACCGTTTCACAATTGGCAACACACACAGGAAGTATACCAAAGTGTAAGGGAGTTAGGGAGTCTTGAGAACCTTAACTACGACGATATGTTGGTGGTTAGTATTGCCGCATATTTTCACGATGTTGGTCAAATAAAGGGGCCTTCGGGTCACGAAGATAGAAGTGCTCATTGTGCAAGAAATTTTTTACAAGCCCTTGATGTACGTTATGATATTATTGAAGAAGTTAGTCAAACAATTAAAGCGACCTCATTATTAGAAAAACCTGATAATAAGGTGCAGCAGATTCTTCGCGATGCAGATTTGGCACACTTGGGTTTAGCCTCATTTAAATCAAAGAATGAAAAGCTAAGAGAAGAGTGGAAACTTTTAGGATTATTATCCTGTGATGATCTGGACTGGGTTCATTTAAATATAGAATTTTTAATTGAACATCATTACTTTACACAATCTGCAAAACAATTGTTTTTGGCAAAGAAAAATGATAATTTAAAGGATTTGTACCGCTTAAAGGAACAATTGGAAAACAATTTTAAAAAGGCGAATTAGTCTAAACGGTATTACAATACGAAAAGCATTACTCCTATAAAATATTTTAAGAATGGTATGAATATATGTTGACACTAGAAATTTTATGTTCAGCTTATTCCCTGAATCACTGATATGGAATACTCGGTGGTATCGAGTATCATTTTCTCTTATCTCCCGTTCCTTTATCAAACCCCACCAGATTGAACAACTCGCGCATTCTACTTCGCACGCGCAAGCCATAGCGCTCTTCGAGTTCGCTGGCATTGAGGTTGGTGGTAATGTGCGTTTTGATTCTGGACTTTAAAAACAGCTCATAGCGACTGCAAATGATTTCTCCCATCACATTACAGTCTTTGCCGTAATGCCTGCCTATGGCTTCTGTGCCCAAGTCATCAAAGCAGTAATAATGGGTATTCCCGTGTTCTTGGATGACTTTATATCCCAGATGATTAAAACTGAAGGTGATGTTGCGACAGGGAAGGATCTCATACTTTCGCTGATGCGGTACGAGGTTTCGTAGCAGTTTCATTAAACTGGTTTTACCACAGCCTACCGGACCGGTTAACAGCAATCCTTTTTTGGGATCAATGTGCATTTCCTGGCAGTTTTTGGGATCAGCGATAAAATAATTGCACAGCTTGAACAGCAACGGGCGGTCTTCCTCATAGATTTTAAAATGACTTCCCAGCAACATTTTGCCTTTGACTTCCAGATAAGCAAGCATCTTTTCGAAATCGTACACGGCCTTACGTCCCTGCATCGTACCGATCTCGTAGACCGTATCACCTTCGATAAGTTTACAGGGGTTCTCCATAGTTTTTCTGATTTTCAACTTGTAACGGATCTTTGAACTTTTGCGCTTTGCGTGTTTTTCTTTTTTCACCCGCAGCAATACTCAACTGCATCCAGTGTTCTGCAATAGCTTGCCAATCTTGAATGGCTTCCCCGTTGGAGGTCAGCCAATCGGCCTGATCGTAATGCAGTAAAAATGCGGCAGCTTCCTCCTCAGGAAACTTTTTAGCTTTAAAGAATTCAAAAACCGCCATGGCATGTTTAGGTTTGTTTGATATTGTTTTATCATGTTTTATATAACGATTCACTGCTTGGTGCACTAGTGTACTACCGGTTGGTGCAGTGGTTTGTGCATTACTTGGTGTAGCAGTTGGTGCAAAAATGAACATCTTGATTTGGCTCCCTTTAAATGGATTATGCGAGGGTTTATAGCTAAGATATTTCCATTTGTGCAAGTCGTTCATGCATTTCTGGTAGGTTCTGTTGGAACCTATCTTAGACATCCTGCATAATTCTTCCCGGTTGACATAAAATTGAGAGGAGAATCTGCTGACATTCCAAAATTGAAAGGCAGCCATATACAAACTGATATGCGAAGTGTTCAATCGATCATCGCTATACACTTTCTGGAACAGCGTATTCAAATGTTTGATATAATTCATACGCGCCGTTATTGTACTTTGCTGGAGTCCATTACTTTTTGGATATCTTCCGCATCATAGAAGATAATACCGCCCACTTTGTGAAAGGGCAATACCCCGTTGGCTCTAAGGTTTTGTAAGGTCCCGGGACTTATTTGTAAAAGCTCCATCACTTCTGAAGATTTTAAGTACTTCTTTATGCTGCCTTGTTGTTGGTGCTGTAGTAGTTTTTTGAATTCTTCTAAGAGTTCCATCTTAAAATAATACAGGTCTTCGGTGGTAATAAGTGTTGCTGACATAGTGTAGTTTTTAATAGAAAGGGGCCATCGGGTTTATCTGTTTTTGTTGACAGCCCCTATCTGGGTTTGACTTTCGTTCTACGAATTTGAATAGGTTTGATGGGAATTATTCACAAGGACCTTCGGTACTACGAGAAAGTTTAACATTTAGAAAAACAGCAGCAATTTGTTGGATTTTAAAGCATTTTGATATGCGGTAGTAGTACAACAACTGAAGCTACACACTTGCAAAAGCATATTTTTGATATTTCGTAGTTACGAAGAGGTGGGAAAGTAAATAGACTTATTGATCGTCCTTTTTCATTTTGGCTTCCAGTGCCACAGTAAGTGCCTCCAAATACTTTGTACGCTGACCTTTACGGGCTTTGATCTCGGAGTAGGTTTTGTAGTTATTATCGAGTTTGATATTGAAAAAGTCCTCAAAAGCGTGAGTAATCGTACTGATGTCTGCAGTACCGTGATTGAGATCGCCCATGGCATAAAGCGCATAGATAAGTTCGATCAGTGCTGTTTTAGATCCTGACCACAGCAGTATAGGATGTTTTTGAGCCTGCAGTAGATCCATACTACCTGGCTTTAATGCCTCTAAGGCTTCACGGATGTAATGGATCAACCGATACATCGCCTGGATTTTAGCCCAGAGCATATCATGCGAACTTGAAAAATCAGGATATTGATAGTAATTGATGGTAGGGGTAAAGGGAAAGTTTTTGCGGTGGTTCCTGGTAAACAATTGATGGTCGAGATAGGTATGTCCCTGTTCCATATACTGCACAAAGTCAGTATTACGGTAAAAGAATTTGTTGATCTTGCGCAGTTCTTTTTTGAAATACTGCGTCTGAAAACCCACCCCTGCTTTGGGCTTATGGGATTCACAAGAGCGCATTTCTGAAAAATAGATGAGGTAGCTCATCGGTCCCGGTTTGATATTTTTAAAAAAGTCAATCTCCTCTGCAGGCGTTTCAAAATCTTCCTGTTCTACTAATTCCTTAAGTTTGGATAAGGTAGCATTGGCCAGTTCAATCCCCGAGTCTGCTTTGTGAAGCGGCTCTAGTTGACACAAGACCTTAGTGCTAAGGTCCTGATGAAAATTATGTATTACAGTAGTGAACATGGGGTTATGAACTAAACTGGTTAACAGGTAATGCGGAAGACGTACGTTCAACGAAGGTATAGATTAGGTGTAGGGATCTTAATAAGGATTGAAACAGTACATGGCCTAAGCGTTTGTGCGCATCATTTCTAATTGCTCCAGAAGGTAATTGTCATCGGTTTGCACAAAGGCTTGCTTGGGTATAACTGTAGCTCCTAGTTTGCGCTTTTCAAAATTAGCACTCATACCAAAATCGATCTGATTCATATGCAGTTTCCGGGCTCTTAAAATAGTTTGATACAAAAGCTGTCTATAGGTTTGAAACTCCTCGAGATACCGGTAATCCATACCGATTAGACTGGGAACGTAGGTACCAGAATAATTTTTATAGCAAAACATAACGCCCAACACGCGCTGATCTTCAACCGCCTTGAGCAGGATGCACTCCCAATTGGGATGGGCGCACATCGCTTCAAACACGTCAAAGGGGTAGGTAAAGGTATTCAGACCATAATTTTTGGCCTTTACTTGTAGATAGAGGTCGTAGTACATCTTCATGTTTTTGCTACTGACGCGCTTCACAATGTTCGCTTTAACCAAATGCATATAGGGTTCAATATCCTTTTTAAAATGCTTTTGGGATCGTTTGGAAAGGTATTGTGTATAATCCTTTTCCATTTTATGATTCAAGTTTTGTAGCACGCAGGATTCAGGCATGTCCATTGGGAAGTATCCCTGATCTTGAAATAGTTTAGACCATTTATAATTCATATCAAAATCCCGAAGAACGGTCATATCGACCTTCCAGGTATGCCCCAGGTTTTCAATATACTCCAGCAATTGTTTTAGCGCTTTTTCAACCTGTGGATGCTCTTCATTCACGTAGAGGTGATTGCCTTCGGTAAATAAGCAGCCTAGAGACAGCACCCGAGCGGTTTGTAAATAGGGGTCTGATTTGCGTTGCTGTTCTAGTTTTTGGGATACCGATGCCGGAGCAAGCATATCATTTTTCCAAAGGCTCTCGGTTAAAAAGGTCATCAGGATCGGGCAGTTGGCATCATCCACGATTTGTACATACCTAAAGCGCCATTGGTGCTCCTGTTCTTTAGCATGCTTAAAGGTCTTTTCTAAAAGAATGAGACCATTTTGTGACAGCATATTGTTCTTTCCTATGGTAGAATCCCAAAGTGAAGAATCAGTTCCGATTATTGATTTATATTCTTGTAGCTGAAAATCCTGATTGTTGATCGCAAAAGGTTTAGCATCTTTAAAATCCATCCGAAAGGCTTTCCCTATACGTTCAAGGGAATTATTACTTATGATACGCGCTTTTTCGTGATGCGCGATCAATTCTTGGATCAAGTAGTCAATATCACCTAAGGTATTATGATTCGATATGGTGATGCGAAGCCCGGTATTTTTGGAAGGAACCGCAGGAAATAAACCTAAGTTGACATAGATGCCTTGCTGCATCAACCAGTTTACGAGCAAATAACCCGTGGCCGGCAAGCCCGTACCGATATAAAAGACGGGAGAACTGTTGCGAGCAATCAGTGGTAAACGGGTGTTTGCCAATCGTTGATTGAAATAGTTGATGCGATAGTTGAGTGCTTTTTGCAGGGAGTAGATCTCATCTGATAAATGAATGTTGGCTGAGGCTATAGCGGCACCTACAGCACTGGGTTCTAATTGGGCAGAGAAGGTTAGGGGACCACCAAAGTTTTTAATCTGATCGTAAAACTTTTTATTGGAACAGACCAGAACGGAGCCCGATGCCCCAAAGGTTTTACTCAGGGTGCCAAAAACCAGTACATTTTCAGGTAGACGTTCTAATTGACTCATGACGTAGCCCATGCCGTTTTTGCCACGCCAACTCATCCCATGTACATCGTCAAAATACAGATGGAGTTGTGGGTATTTCTTGGAGAGTTCGATCAATTCCTTAACAGGTGCATAGTCCCCATACATAGAATACACGCCATCGGCCATATACCAAATTTTAGCTGCCTTAGAACTTAGTTTTTGGATTTGGCTTTCCAGCATTTCCAGATTATTGTGCCGTATCAGCTGTACCGGAACCCCTCTTACTTTTAGAAGTTGTGCTGCATTTTGTACACTCCAATGTACCTGATGATCCAGCAATACGGCATCTTCATCACGTACCACGGTAGGGATCACTGCCAAATGTCCCAAGGTACTGTTTTTAGTGATGATCACTGGGTTTTCAAAAAGTAGTTCTAGTTTTTCTTCTAGCTCTTCATACAACGGGTGAGCGAGGTAGGTCTTTGATAGCGGAAATTGGGTGCCATAGCGCGAGATGGCTTCCATAGCTCCAATTTTTAAACGTTCATCCTGTTCTAAACCTAAATATCCGGTATTTCCAAAATGATAACAGGCTATACCATTCACGGTAATCTGCCTGCCTGTAAGATACGCATCTTCTGCTCTCAAATGCAAGATGCCTTCAGCCTTGGCCTCGGTAATCACTTGGTCTACCGTATCCAAAAAATTGTTGTGTTTAATTTTCGCCATTCCCTAAGATTTTAATTCATACTTGAAACTAGCCAATATATGCTCAGGTAGTAGGGGAGGTACTTAAGGTTAGTCTTTTGAGACAAATATTTCACCTTTTAGTACAAGTAAACGGGATGGATAATGGTTTGATTTACGCGTTTTTATTAAAATTTATTGACTTTTCAATCAAATTGATAGTACTTGTATTTCCCTAATTTCAAGTATTCCAAAACTTATACGGGATGGTCGTGGATGGAACGTATGCTAAAATGTGGATCGCAGATGGGATTTTTTACTTCATCTATAAGCCTATACCCATACTCGACTTACCCAAGGCTAAAAAAATCGTGCAGGAACGCTTTGTGGTTCAAAATCAGGTGAAGTATCCTATTTTTTGCGACTTGCGCGGGGTGCAGTATTCGGTGAAAGAGGCTCGGGATTACCTCGCGCACGAAGGGGCTTGGATGACCAAAGCCCTGGCGCTTTTGGTCGCCGATCCGCACGCTTTTGCCATCTCTAAAATGTATGTGCATATGGCTAAAGGAAACTATCCCACTCAAATTTTTACCGATCGGGAGCAAGCGCTTGAGTTTTTGGAGGCCAATAAATAATGCTAAAGCTTATGGAACGGGGAGATACAGAACGCTTTGAACAATTATTTCAGCAGATCTATGAGATTGCATCGGGTAATTTTGCTTACCGCAATAAACTATCGGGTAGGAGAGACCATCTGGATACCTTAGCCGAACTACTCAATATGATGTCAGAAGAGATCGCTTCCTTCAGTTACGAACTCATCCCGCAAACCCCAACCCCGGCCAATCTGCAAATCTTGCTTTTTGATCCTAGGTATAAGATCAAATTTTGTTCTACACAATTCGAGTCTTTTTTAGGATATGATAGTTCTAAGCTTCCCAAAAATCTAAAACACTTGTTGTCTACAGAAACTTTCAGTATTCTTGAGGATGAGCTGCAAGTACTCCAAGAACATCCCCACAGGCCGCGTTCTTCTTTTTATTTGGACTTCAATGTTCCCGATAAGCGCATTATTCGGGTTTCCTGCTGTCTGCGTTTAATGCAAAAAAATAACAATAAGGCAGGGTATCTACTCACCCTTAAACACCAAGCAAATCAAGAGCAGATCAAGAAAGATCCGGCAGTTGAATCTACTGCGAATCGCAGACTGCGCTCCAAGAGTTCATCCAACCGCATATTGACCCGCACGGTCAAATTGTATGTGTTGCAGAATCTAAACCGTCCCCTGCCGCCCCTGAAACAAATAGGTTTGCTGCATAAAACCAACCAGACCAAGCTCAAAACTGAGTTTAAAAAAGCCTACGGGACTACCATCCATAGATTTCATAATGAAAAACGCCTGGAGCACGCCTCCATGTTATTAAAAACCACCGAACAACCCATCTATGAGATCGCCCAGCAATGTGGCTATAAAGATCTGGCGCATTTCTCAAGGATGTTTAAAGAAAAGTACAATATGGCGCCTAGTTATTACCGCAAATCTTTTTTATAGTCCGCCACTTTAAACAAATTAACCTGCTGCTAAGACAACAGCATATGTAGAAATCCTTTAGAACTTTAGGGTATAAAGTTTAAAGATGCAGAATAGTAAGAATCGCGTAGTACATCATACAGTTCAGGGTATAGGTTTCTTTTTTATACTCTTATGGGTTTATGCCGCCACCGCAAAGCTCTTGGATTTCGAAGCCTTTAGCGTCCAGCTAGGGCAATCCCCTTTATTGAGTGCGTATGCCGGAGTATTGGTTTGGTTGGTTCCGTTGAGTGAATATGTACTAAGCGGACTCTTGATGTTTCCAAAAACCCGTAAAGCCGGTTTGTTGGGTAGCCTGAGTCTGATGACAGCTTTTACGACCTATATCATCATCATTCTCAACTACGCCGATTTTGTGCCGTGCTCTTGTGGTGGGATTCTGGAATCTCTGGGATGGACGGAACATCTGATTTTTAATGGGGTTTGTGTGCTGTTGGCTGCCAGTGCTTTGATCTTTGAGACTCATCGGCAATCAGATAAATTAACGATCCGTACAGGTCTGATATCTGGAGGTATCGTATTCTTTTCCACTCTAGCGGTAGTCTTGCTGTACTGGAATTCTGAACAGTTGATTCATAATGAGAATCCGTTTATCAGAAGATATTCCCACGGAGTTCAAAAAATCAAAAGAGTCGATTTACAAAGCTCCTCGTATTATCTGGCCGGGTTGGATGGTAATGTGGTGTATTTAGGCAATTACAATACACCACTTAAAATGGGCGTGCTAGACTTGCAGAAGGACAGCTTGTTCGTGCAGAATCTAGAGGTCTCCGAAGCTGATTTACCTTCTACGGCAGTGCAGCTACGCGTAAGTTCCCCATATTTCTACCTGATTGATGGTCAAATTTCCCGGGTACTACGAGGAAACCTTGGGAAATGGAACACCAACAAACGCTGGGACGGACCCCGTGCTTTTAGCAACTATGCGTTAAGAGATACTATTCACTTAATAGCAAGGGCTTTTGATCCGCATACCGGCCAGCTGGAATTGGTACAAATCAAATTAGGAGATTCTCTAAGCTCCCGCTCCTTAACCGGAATTTTACAAAAACAGGTAGACGGCTATTTTGATGTAGATGGCCATTTGAGTCATGATTACCATACTAAACAATGGGTGTATACCTATAACTACCGCAACAGTTTCCGGTTACTGGATCCCGAATTAAAACTGATGTATACCGGTCATACCCTCGATACCATAGCGCGCGCGCAATTACGTATCGACTCGATCTCTAAACCCAGGCAGCATAAACTTACGGGCTCCGTATTGGTCAATGCAGGTACCTATAGTCATAAAGCTCTCTTATATGTACACTCTAAAGTAAAAGGACGCTATGAACCTGCCAAAACCTGGGAGCGGACCGAGACTATTGATGTCTATAGTCTTGAAGACGGCAGTTACCGCAGCAGCTTTTATGTCTACCCTGAAGAAGACCAGCGACTCACCCACTTTTTTGTAAGCGATAAGCGCTTTTACGGCTTTGCTGGAAACCACCTGGTCGTTTACGATCTCAATCTCTTACTAAATGTCACCCACTAACGATAATCATGGTTGCAGGGGTAAGATCGAAAACCTGCTAAAATATAGAGTAGATCGTCATTTAATATTTTAATATTATGAAAAATCTAGTAAAAAACCGCTTAGGAGCCTTAGCTGTAGCAGTGGCCTTAACCGGTGCCTTTGCCACACAGGCAATGGCTGAACGTGCTAAAAGCGCAACTGAAGTACAAGGCTATGAACGCGTTGAGAATGGCAATGAAATCAATTGTGAACCTCGGGAGATGTGTACAGAAGTTAATACAACCATACTCTGTACTGTAGACTATGATCCCGCTAAAGCTCAGATTTTGGGTCTGGATCAGTTTGGAAATTGTACTGAGGTGTTGTACCGCCCATTGCCATAAACTTTGATTAGGCAGATGAAGAAAGGGTGAACCATCAGGTTCACCCTTTTGCTTTGAAATGATGTAATTATTTTACCCAAGATTCTGCAGGAACACCTTTCAGGTAATGATCAAGCCAGTGCTCCACTTTTAGACAAAGATCTATTTGTTGAAAATGTTTATATGCAGAATGATGCATTCCAGCATATAACAACATAGTCACCGGCTTTTGCAACCTCTTAAGCCCCATGTAAAAATCCAGAGTCTGGTTGAAATCTACATGATGATCATCTTTACCGGACCATAAGAGTAAGGGTGTATTCATAGTTGAGGTGTGATAAAGGGCTGAGTTATCCAGATAACCCTGATAATCGAGAAATAGATTTTGAGGTATTCGCAACTGGTTTTCTTCATATTGAAAATAAGCGGGATCCCCTTCATCCTGAATATAAAGGTAAAAGGAAGCGTTATCATAGATTCCCGAACCGGCAACCGCCGTGGCGAACAGATCGGTTTGCGTAATGGTAAACCCGGTTTCAAACCCACCGAAAGAGTGTCCGATAAGTCCTAAACGTTTGGGGTCGATAGCATCTACCTGTTGTAAGGCTTTTTGAGTACCTGCGAGAATACAATCCGTTGCGGAGAAAGCGGGTTCCCCGGACTGGTAGGTTATATCAGGATGTAACACAAAATAGCCACGGTTGACCAGATTTGTTGAGTTAAATCCACCGTGGGGATACAAGCCCGGGTTGGTATAGTGATTAAAGGTATGGCTCTGCTTTTCATAGACGTAAACCACCATAGGATAGCGCTTATCAGGGTCATATCCTACTGGATAGCGTAAAATCCCTTTAAGACTGTCACCTTTAGTATTTGTATAGTGAATGCATTCCTGCCGGGGAAGCTCATACTCCTGATACTGCGAATTGCTTTGAAAGATACGCTGCGACTTAGCATCTCCTAAATGAAATACCTCCAGCGCCGGAGGTCGGTCATAGGCCTCAGACGAATATATCAGGGTTTTAGAATCTGCTGATACCTTAGGCCATTTCAAATAATCTGTTCCAAAAGTGATCAGCTTCTGCTCTTTACCCGGTTCAATAACCGCATAACCCTCAGGATATTCCTGACTCATTTCTACAAAGAGCGCATCTTTTCGCTTCGGCATCCAGTCCCGACTGGGTTTAATCAGTTTATGAACAATACCGGAGGTTCTTCCCTGAGTTAGTGCAGTGAGTTTTTTGGATTTCAGTTTAAGTTCCCAAAGATCGTACTTGCCCTGTAAAAGCACAGCTGCTTCATCCTGATACCAGGCGACCAAATTACTGGTTTCTAGATCAGCTTGCCCAGTGGCAATCCAGGGCACCGGTAGTTCGTCCTTTTGTTCAAAAAGATCATAGAGAATCACGTGTCCCTTTCTGGGGTATGCCAGATATCTTCCCTGAGGACTAAATACAATATCCAGTTTATGTCCGGTATAAGCAGTCTCAAGCAACTGGATCTTTCCAGTCTTAAGGTTTTTTAAATACAAATCAACAGGTGGTTTGTGTAACGCACTGGGGCGGTAGGAGGAAGGGTCGTAAACTACAGCATAGTTTAATTGGGGATCACAAACCACTTCTGTAAAGCGTTCATCCGTAACTGCTGTAATTTCATGGGTTACTAAATCCCACAAGGCTACCCGGTGTAAGTTAGCGCCTTCCATACGGTACCGCATGACCGGCCCTAAATAAGGATCTGTACTGTGCCAGATCTCCGGAATTTCATCTGATTGCAGTAAAGGCTGTCGCCGGTAACTAAAAACTACTTTACTACCATCAATATCCAATTCTAAAGGATTCTGCCACTCCAGCTTGAGTTGATATCCTTTAAACTTTTCCATAACCAATCCCTGTGGCAACCAGCGATGTTCTTGAGTTTTCAAATCATAGACAGCCAGTTTTCCAAAAGCTACAACTGGAGAATCCTCGATTTCAGGTATGAGGGTATAAGCCAGTCGCGCTCCGCTTTCCTGCCAACTGGTTTCAATGAGCTTATACCCTTTCAGGTCTTGAACCGGTACTGCTTTCTGCAATCCATCTAGTGAAATCAATTCCAGCACCCGGGAGCTGTCTACTTGCCGGGTAATCAAAAAAGCTCGGGCAGCGGGAGCATATTCATAATTGAGAACCCCGTCAATACTCAAGCTATCAATCTTTGCAGCACCCCTAATGAGCAATTGTTTTATATTCTTATAATAATATGCATACCAACCCTTAGGCATATCCTCCACGAGCTGGGCTTTATCGGAAAGCGCGTACGTCTTTCCAGTTTTGAGATTATACCTTTCGGAAATACTGTCACGATGAATCAATACCTCATTGGGGCTTATAAATCCATTCAGAGATGCAGCAGCAAAGCTATAGCTCTTTTGATTTCGGGTATGTTGTATTACAAGAGTATCTTCCTGCTCATCATAATGTTTGGTAAACCCAACCCATTCCCCGGTCTCTGAAAGTTTCGTGGTACTCAACCTGTACCAATGCTTGTAGTCTTCCCGTGGAATAGCCGTTTTGGCTTGCTGCGACCATAAGGGAACACCTGAAACAAAAAGCATTAGTACTACTGATAACTCCACTAGCACATTATGTATTAAATTATTTAATCGCATAGCGGGATATTAGTTTTCAGACTGATAGCCTGGGTTTTGAGGCGCCAGATTCGGGTTGATTAACAATTCAGACTCTGGAAGTGGCAACCGCTCATCAGTAGTTTTCCATCCCACTTTTAAAGGACTGAGTACCGCGTCCAGTTGATGGGTTCTTTTTAGGTCAAAAAAGCGATGTCCAGCCTCTGTAAAGAGTTCGTGTCTGCGTTCGATTAGTATCTGATCTATTAAGCCTTCTTTCTCGGTATACGCTACATCGATTAATCCCGCACGCCCACGTACCTTATTCAAATCTTGAGCTGCAAGCCCCAGTTGATCTAGACGCGCATAGGCTTCACTGCGTATGAGATAGACTTCCGCCAGACGCATCACAATCGAATATTCTACGGCAACAGGAGTATTACTACGGGTTTGATATTTATAGGCCTGATAAAACGTATCGCTAGCATTAGACACAGGGTTGATCCAGTTGCTCAGTCGGGCATCTACAGGATCAAAACTACTTACCAAACCCGGTGTCAAGGCAACGCGGGGCGGAGGAGCTGTTGTAAAACCTAAAACACTTGCCTCAGTCGTATTCCGATTAGAAAATGCAGGATACCATTGCCAGAGTGTAGACTCACTTTCTTTTAGAAATACCTGGTTCAAATCGTTCTGCCAGACATAAAGATCGCTGCGGTTTATTAGGAGATTAGCAGCATCCAGCGCCTGTTGCCAGTCCCCTGCATACAGGGCTACCCGCGCTAAGAAACCTAAAGCAGCGCCTTTATTAGGCCGGGTACGGTCTGCTGTAGCATATTCCCAAGGCAGTAGCGATGCAGCCCGACTTAAATCGACCAGTGCATCTTCCTGTACTTGGGCAGCGGGTGTTTTGCCCACCGTCGTATTTTGCTGGTAATCTGCAGTACGTACATAGGGCACATCCCCATACAGCGCACTCAGGTAAAAATGCACCAGACCCCGTACCAATAAGGCCTCGCCTTCCAGTTGGTTGGTAAAAGCCTCATTAAAGTCTGATGTTTCCAGACCTTCCAATACCGCGTTGGCCGCATAAATCTGAGAATAGGAGGCGTTCCACCAGCTGCTCACTGTAGGATGGGAGGGGATCAGGCTGTTGGTGTAAAATTGCTCCTCAGCAGAAGATGCAGAACCGTAATAATCCAGATCGTCGCTATAGAGACTCATCTGGTAGTATAGGTTACTTAAAATTCCTGCTGCCCGCATATCAGCATAAACACCCAGCAAGGCAGCCGTAGCTGTTTGTTCATCTTCAAATACCGCGGTTGCAGTTAACTGAGACGCCGGTAAGTCTACTTTCAGAAAAGACTCACAACTTGCAGTAAATACGACTAAACTTAGCGCTACAACTGATAGTATTCTAGACGCACCTAATGGTGCAAATTTTAAATAGTGTGTTTTCATCGGTTTATACATTTAGAAATTAAAGCGCACTCCGGTAGTAAATACCTGTAGAGGAGGGAGACTGCTGATGTAAATAGATTCCGGGTCAAAGCCTTTATAAGAGGTAATGGTTAGCAGGTTTTGCCCTTGAAGAAAAAATTCGCCGGTAATACCCGGCAGAATGTCTTGAGGTAAGCTATAGCTCAGGGAGATGTTTTTAAGCCGTATATAAGAGGCGTCAGTGATCATCGCATCACTTTGGTTGTACCTCAGGTAGCTGAGTACAAAATCAATATCTCTACCGCTGGTATACTTCTGGTAGCTGGCTTCATCCCCGGGTTGTTGCCAGCGATCTAAAACATTGGGAGTCTGACCGCCTAGCGAACCCGGATAACCCGTCAGGTACATTCCTCGGTAGTTGTCTTGCTTGACAACCTGAACCAAAAAATCCAGACTGAAGTTTTTATAGCGTAGGCTGTTTTGTATGCCACCAAAAAATACCGGATTCAGGTCTTTTATAGATTCCCGGTCATCCTGAGCAGTAAGATTTCCGTCTTCGTTAAAGTCTGTAAACTGAAACAGACCGGTTTCTGTATCAATACCTTCATAACGATAGGTCTTTCGAATGTTTAAGGGCTCGCCAATAACATATTGGTTGGCATAGGTAGAGCCTTCCAGATCGGGAAACGCTAAGAGTTCGTTACGGGAAATACTCAGGTTCAAGTTGGTTTCCCAATGCAGTTTTTCGGTATTTATGGGGATTCCTGTTAAGCTAAATTCCCAACCCCGGTTCTCAACGGTAGCATCTAGGTTTGCTTGCACAGATGAAAAACCCGTAGTACCCGGTAGCGGGATACCTACCAACTGATTGGAAGAGCGGTTGCGGAACCAGGCTGCCGTAAAAAGAAGTCGATCGTTAAAGAATCCGGTTTCCAGTGCCAGTTCCAGTTTTCGGGTTGTTTCCCAACTGAAATCTGGATTGAACAAACGGGAGGGCTCAACTACCGAAACGCCTCCATACGTACTACCGGTTAAGGTATAGGTGTCCAGATATTGATAATTTCCTATTTGATCATTACCGGTACTTCCATAGCTCCCTCTCAATTTACCAAAGCTCAGAATTTCTGATTCTGCAAGAGCTTCTTCTGCGGAGAATATCCAAGCGGCACCCACAGCTCCAAAGTTGGAGAATTGTTTGCCCGGGCCAAAGCGGCTTGAACCGTCTCTTCGTCCGGTAAGGTTGAGGTAATAACGATCCTCAAAAGCAAGATTTATCCTCCCATATAAAGCGCTATACTTATACTGAGTTTGGGTGTCATTACCTATGGCAACAGCATTGGCACTGCCTAAATTGCTGATGAGATTGTTGTTAGAAAATCCAAGACCCGCGTATTGTGAAGCATGTGAGGTTTGATTCTGTAAAGTAGTACCCGCAAGTACATCCAGCTTAAAATCTTTAATTTGTTTCGTGTAATTCAATTGAGGTTCTGCAATCCAGGATTTTCGAAAGTTCTGGCTTTTGGTTATCATAGACCTGGAACTGTCATACCCAAGTGCAGGATCATATTGCGTATGGGGCTGGGCCAGTTCATCGTTAAATCGGATATCAGTATAACCAAAACTGCTGCTCAATAGTAAACCAGGCAGGATTTGATAGGATATTTTCAAATTGGTGATGAGGTTATAGGTGTCCGATAAATAGGTCTTTTCAAATTGACTTAGCGGATTGGTCCAAGTGGAATTTTCCCAGTTTAAATTCCCCTCTTCAGTGTATAACTGCGGAGCATTAGGAGCCAACCGGAGAATGTTGCTGAGCAGACTGGTACCGGGCAGACTATTACGTTGATAACTAAAGCTGTTGCTGAGATCTAAGCTGAACTTACCATCTAAACCTGTGTGGCCCACATGCGATTGAATGCCTAGTTTTTG
>TARA_R100000306_G_scaffold31558_1_pt1 | contig 34092 bp, 29 predicted proteins | sample TARA_R100000306 | Tara Oceans TARA_R100000306 (sample SAMEA2620824) | marine metagenome | biome: marine biome (ENVO:00000447); feature: mesopelagic zone (ENVO:00000213); material: "saline water (ENVO:00002010), including plankton (ENVO:xxxxxxxx)" | depth 1000 m | reverse complement strand
AATATTCCATTTAGGGATTCTGCGTGTGCATTTTCCCAAGCTTTTCCACCTAGCTTATTTAAGGGAAAGAATAGAAATAGGTAGCTGAATTACATAGATTGATATGTATCATCCAGCGCTTGATACACGGAGCGCGGTTGAAGGGCATCCCCCTCTCTCCCCAAGCGCAGTGGAAGTGGGACTTCAGTCGCCATCTGTACAGGTTTCACCATAATATGTGGTATATGTTAAAATACAGGAGATTATTTTCATCTACGGGCTTTCCCAAAGGGCTATGGGATATTGGTTGAATAAATCAAGAAGGGTTTGAAGATAATTGAAAAAATAGATTTAAATTTATGGGAATTAAGATATTCGCGGTATTATTATGAAATCGCTACGCTCAATAATAGATGAAATATATCATCTCTTTATTCCTAAATCAAAAAAGGAGGTCTGGGTTTCAAGGCCAAAGAATACTATTTACAAGTTGGGTTTTCTCTTAATTTTACTCATGTTATTTTTTCTGCTGGCTGCGTGGGCATTGGGTTTGGGGTGGCCTTTTTAGCTGAAACTGAAAGTAAGGGAACCCAATTCCAACAGCACGCTTTAAGACTCGGTTTTAATGCTTAAAGAATATATAACAATATTCTAGTCAATTAAAAACCATCATTGGGGTGATGGATTTGTCAATTCCCAGCCCATTACGGAAAACCTTTAAAAGAGGGCTTTTAAATCGTGGAGAATAATTTTTGCTGTAAGCTATAGGCTAATATCCACCTATCAAATTGCTAATCGTTAATTTCTCATTGGTAATAGATAATACCGGGGAGAAAATCGAATATAATTCGTTGGCAAGTTTCAAAAGGCAGGGAGATACATGACAAATACACCCATAAAGAAGCACCCATTCCAAAAGCGCGCGAGGTGCTAATGGGAATGGGACATACTGTTGCGGCACACGCGATGGAATCGCGCGGCAGCGGGGGGACATTGCGGGCTTTTTAAAAAATTACGCCCACAATTATTTTACTTCCAGAATAATTGATCAATTTCACAAGACAAACAAAAGGAGAGAGGACAATGTTTTTAAACTCAGCGTTTTGCTTGATTAATTTGGCAGGCTGAAAAATATTTTTCAGTTATTTTAGATAGCTTTTTTAATATAACCTTTTATTAACAAGCTAGCGTTTGTAAACTGTCTATTTTAGTAAGAATTGAGCGCTGTATAGATAAGGGAAGGTTGCGTGTACAATAGAATAAAATTTGATTATAATTACAAAAAAAAATAGCAAGATGAAAAAGATATTAATGATTATTACCTCTCACGAATTGCTTGATAACACCGATAGCAAAACAGGTTTGTGGATTGGGGAGTTTACAGACCCATATTATGAATTTATAGATAAGGGATACCAAGTTACATTAGCATCTCCTTTAGGGGGAAAACCCCCCATTGATCCAATGAGTGAGCTAACGGAAAACATTACTTCTGCCAATAGGAGGTTTCAAGATGATGAGACCGCGAAAATGGCTCTGGCCAATACCGAACGACTCGACGATATTAATGGAGAAGACTTTGATGCGCTATTTTACCCAGGAGGTCACGGACCTATGTTCGATCTTGCGTCCAATCAAAAGAGTGGAGAACTGATAGCAGATTTTTTAAATAGCAATAAACCAGTCGCGGCAGTTTGCCACGGTCCGGCAGCTCTTATAAAAGCAGCAGAATTGGATCCCCTTATTTTAAAGGGCAGAAAGATAACAGGCTTTTCCAATGCTGAAGAAAAATTGGCAATGCGTTATACCAATATCCCATATCGTTTGGAGGATCGTTTAAAAGAGTTGGGGGCTGATTATTCCAAAGCATTAATACCTTTTCTTTCGCATACCGAAACAGCTGGTCTTTTAATTACTGGACAGAATCCGCTATCTGCGGGTCCTACTGCCCAAAAGCTTATGGAAATAATGGAAAAAGAATAGATTATTCATCTTTATCCTTTAGGGCACCTTTATTATTGGGCTTCGGCAATTCGCTATTTTCAGCAGCATCCTTTTCATCTTTAGCTACCTCACCATATTGGTTATGGTCTCTTTTCTTATCAAAACCATCTGTTGTATCGCTCATCTCGTTAAATTTTAAATTATATCTAGCTACTCTTCTTCTTTAGTAGCTTTTGGCTTAAAGCCATCTTCAGTGGAATTATCCTTTTCACTATGTACCTTTTTACTGCCTCTGGCAGTTTTGGAACTTGAATCTGGAATTTTGTTGTAATCTTTTTTGTCTGAACTCATCTTTTTATTTTTTAAATTTTTGTAATTATTTTTTTGACTTATCTATAGTATCCGTTTTAATCTCGTATTGTCTTTCTTGATATTCCTGGCAATTTTTAGCCATATCTTCCGGAAAGACCGTTCGGAAAAGATGTTTATCTTGGGGAATTATTTCCACCATTTTATCAATCATTTCCTGGGGGTCAAATTGATTTTCCGCCATTGCTTTTGCCGCCTTTTCTATTGGCTTTTTAGGGGTAAAGTGCAAATCGGTATCAAACCACTGCTTGTAGGTATCGTACATTCTATCATTAAAGCCTGTTTCAAAAGGTCCTGGGTTAATGGTAGCTACGGTAACTCCCAAAGGTTGAAGTTCATCCCGTAAGCATTGCGCAATTACTTCCAGAGCATGTTTGGAGGCATTATACGGACCTAAATAGGGATGGGTTGCCAAACCAGCTATAGAAGATAGGAATACTATTTTTCCTTTTCCTTTATCAACCATATGCCTAATTATAGGTTGGGAGAATTCAAGGGTAGAAAAAACATTAGTTTCCATAACTTCACGTATCAAGCCTACGGGTATTTCAGCAATGGGACCAGTTTGTCCGATCCCTGCATTATTTACCAAAATATCAATATCGTATTCCCAAGCTTTTTCGCAATCCATCATATCCAAGATATCGAGCTTGATAAACTCAATATTCTTTTCATAATCTTTGCCTTTGGTTTCATCTATAAACCGCGACATCTGTTCCCAAGTATGGGTTGCGGCAATAACGGTATGTCCTTGTTTAGCAAGGCCGATTGCGGTTCCTTTACCTAGACCTGAACCCGCACCGGTAATCATTATCTTTTTCTTTTTCATCGTTTTTTCTTTAAAGATAAACAAGAGGGCACAGCTATTAACCAATTTATAATAACTTTAATAGTATAGTTCCCATCTTAAATTATTTGAGTTTTTCTTAAATATATTCAGTCCACAGGCCTACACCTGTATTCAAGATGGAAAACATAATGGGGGAGACGTCCATTGCTCCTCTTGATTTCCTAGATTTGATTATCTGGGGAAGAACTGCCAAGGTGGTGCAAACAAGGAAACCGAAGAATTTAAAAAAGCGATAGTAAAGCAGAGAAATTCGGAACGCGTGGAAGTGGCAGAAAAAATTCCAATTACAGTTGTGATTTACCTGTTTATTTTTGAGTAAACACAATTAACTAAACCTTAACCAGCCTTTCTCATTTATTATGATTTGAGTGATTTACTTTTATAAGAAAATTAACCTTAAAAAATTAAGCTATGAGTGCATTTTCAGACAAAGTAAAAGGTAATTGGAATATTGCCAAAGGAAAAATTAAACAACAATGGGGCGACCTTACCGATGACGATTTAGATTACCAAGAAGGTAAGGAAGATGAGTTAAAAGGTCGTATTCAGAAAAAAACTGGCGAGACCAAGGAAAGAATCAATAAGTTTTTTGACGATATGAAATTCGATTGATTTCATAATCCCATTAAAAACAAGAAAATCTCGCAATTATGCGGGATTTTTATTTTAAAATCATTGCCTAAAATCTTTCTAAGTTGCCATACTTAATCAAGAAATAAGCGGGCTGAAGAATTAAAGTTTAAAATATTATTATATACAAAAAACCATTTGAAAAAATGATTTTTATGGCTAATTCTGTTTTGTTAAAATTTAATTACTTAACGAAGTTTTGCCAGTTACTTAAATCTGGGCTTTATTTTTTTATTTCTTAATATAACCTTTCTTTTTAATTTTCTCTATAAACTTAAAAAGTTAAAGACTTGTTGATTAGTATAATACATAAATTGTTAGCACAATCAGATGTTATAGATTGAGTAATAAATTAGCATTTGTACTGTCAAAACATTTAAAACAAACCACACCGTTAAACAATTCTCCCCAGATTGTTAGTGGTGTGGTTTAGATAAGGAATGAACAGGAAAATTATTATGGACTTTAGTTATTTTTCCAATAGTGGCTAAACAATTCCTGGAATATGTTGATTTATTTAATACATATAATTTCAGAATTCATCCCTTGTTTTTTAATTTGGATTGACTTCGACTTTCTGATTCATTGTCATTTTTTACTTTGATATAAGCCCATATGGCACAGATGGGATTGGTTATTAATAGTCCAAATCCAAATGTGAATAAAAAAGTAAGTCATGTAATAACAAACATTAATATGTTGCTTTAAATTATTGCTTTATATAAATACCGGTATTGGTCTCATTAAAAAACATTGTCATTGTTATTCCTGAAACGGAAAAGGGAAAAGTTTCGCCCAATTCTGTAATGGTGCCATCCTCACCATTAAAAGTATAAGTACCCTCTATAGGGCCACTATCACCCGGTTCATAAAAGGAAAATTCAGAATTGTTTATAAATGTGTAAGTACCTTGATCACTTCCTTCACCTTTCCATACTGTATTGGCTAGAGAATTTGAAGCTAATTCATTATCGTCATCTTTTTTACAGGAGGTTTGTAAAAGCATTGCAATACTGATCGTTAAGATTAAAAATGTTGTTTTCATATTAGTAATGGATTATATTAATGTTAAAAATTATTTTTTGAAAGAAGTAAATGAGAAATTATCCTAAAATTCCAATTGTTGTTCAGTCATTTTATTCCTTATTATTTAAACTAAAACAAACTTTTATAAATAACTGTTTGAGGCTTACTATTGTAATAGGCCTTTGCTATATCGGCCAATGTTTTAAGACGATCTCTTTCCATATTTTGGTTTTCCTGCCGTCTTTCTTTTGCTTCCTTAAGGCGTTCTTTTTCTGCAGCATCAATTTTATTTTCTACAGAGGAGATTAAGGTGACTGCCTCATTATAACAATTGGATTGGGGATTAATGTTGCTTAATATTGATAGAGCAGTGTTATAATCCTTTTTTGCAAGGCTGGCTTTAACTTGAGTTATATTAGAGGTACATTCATTATTGATATAGCCATTATATGCTCTTATTTGTTTTTCCTGAATATTTTTATAGCACCCGCTCACTTCTTTTGGAATAGAATACAACAGACCAATAGCTTTTTGATATTGCTGCATTTTAATGGCCGTATCGGCATCATCCAATATTCTTGGACAATTGAGCGTATAAAATTTAATAATATTATTTTTTACTTCATCCATAAATGCATTTATCTCCCGATTGCCTGTGCTAATTTTTGAAATGCTTTTGGTAATCGCTTTAGCTTTGCTATAACCATCTCCTTTTATACTTTCGTTATAGGAGCCAAAGATTTTACCTGAATTTATTTCTTTTACAAAAAGGTTAAATTCCGCTTCAATTACATGGATGTCTTTCATACCTTCTACTTCACTATGCTCATATATTTCGTAAGTAGGATAGATTACGAAATTATTGGTATAGCCTTCGCCCGATACGCCATAATTGTTAACGAGATGCTGGATTTTGCTTTCAAGTTTGCGGATGTCAGTTTGGGAAAGCATTTCGGAATTATCTGGCAATACTAAAGATAGTGAAATAGTATTTGGGGCTTCGCCAGTATATTCCTGTTGAGAGTAACTTTTGAATATTGATAATAATAAAATCAATGTGGAAATTATTTTCATACTATTGGTTTTTACTGAATTGTTATTAAAATTATTCCAGAACGTGGGTTTTCAGCTTTTACAGGAACATTTATACTTCTAAAAAATTCTTTTATTTTACGCTCTACTTGAGCGGCCTTATTGTTGCGACCAGTTTGGGGATCGCGGATAGGATATTTATAGGAGTCAACCATTATCTGACTTTCTGTAGATGTATAGCTCACATAATTTTTATAGGAGCTTTCCTCCAGCCAGTCCTGAATTACATACTTTAGCTCATCATTTTTGGCTGGCACTATGCTTTCCATGGTGAAATTTGAATTTGGCGAAATATCGATTTCCAGTTTTAGGGTCTGGCCATTCTCCACTATTTGACCAAATTTTTCATTTAAGGTCACCAAAAAGGGTTCTAGACAATTTTTAATAGCTATTTGTGAAAGTGAAGTAAAATCATTCGTGACTCTCAACTGTGAATCACAATTGACAGTTGCCAAGGCATCACCATTATCTGTGGCATTACCCGCCAAAATTATTGTCATTCTATTTCCTGAACTTGATTTATAAAGAATCAAATCAACTTCTACCATAATGTCGGTACCCGCCATTTGGTATAATTTTTCTTTTAGGCCTGTTTTGTTATCATCTTTTGCAGCCTCATCCCGCTCCATTGACTTTAACAATGTGCTAAAGTCTTTGGTGGTATATCCTCGTTGATCAAAAGCATTTTTAACTTCTGAAATCGCAATGCGCAGTTCATCCTTTGTTTTTATCTCTTCACTGTATGAAAGATCCCCTTTTAATAAAGGCACAACCATAACACTGGGTTGAATTGTATTCACTTGGGAATGTGCTGTAAGGGTTAGTAAAATTGAGATTACAAAAAAGAAGGTGTTTTTTAAATTCATATTTTTTTTGTTAAAGTCCAAATTTTCGGATTATTCCATTTTCTTCAAGGTCTTTCTTTAAGCTCTTGGTGTTGATTTTAAGATCCATGGTTAAATGTACCACGCCTTTTGATTTTTGTTTTGGAGTGGATTGAAATGAAGAGAGAATGAAAGTCTGCATTCTCCGGTTGAAGAATTCATTAAAATAATTCGCGTGTTTCTGTAATTGTTCTTTTTCATCAATTCCCACTAAGGGCTTATTGTAATTTGAGCTTGAAATTCCACGGAAGAAGAGATTTTCAAATACAAGCCGTTCTGCTTGGTATTTCGCTTGAGTTTCATCTTTACCTACTCCAGAACTTCGCACTGAAATTGTTTCCATCCCTTCGGAAGATAAATACGCTACTTTCCCCGATGCAAAATTATAATCGGTTTTAGAACTTCCACAGCTTAAAAGAAGTAGTAAAAAGACAATTGTAAAGTTTATTTTAAAGAGCGTTCTCATATTTAAATTTTTGATTTGCACAATAGTTTGGCATTACTTTGAAATTTTTCCAATATTGCTTCCCCTCCTTTTGAGACTTTAGCAGATGATATTTCAGCTCCCTGCACATCTGTAACTTTAAGTTCGCCTATTTCAACTTCACGCTTGATACTTTTACCGCCTGCTTCGTAAGTAGTAATTTCAACTACACTATACTTGTCGTTTTTTTGGGTACCAGTTTGGGTGCCAACATTTAATAATACTTCCTTAGCTTCCTCCTTTTTTATTTCTACTATTTCCAGGATTTGAGTATGTATAGGGAAATAATTTTCAATGAATGCGTCTATATATTTTTGCATTCTTATTAAGGAATTGTCAAATGCTTTTGCTTGGGTATTGTTTCCACCCAAAGAGCTCTTAAGTACACTATTAAGAAAACTGTCTTCCGGTTTTAGGGTAGCTGAATAGATAACTTGACCTGTTTCTACATCAAGGACATCTAAACTGAAAGAGATATTGCAATCATAATAAAAGCTACTTTCAGTTGTATGCTTGGTATAGTTTACATAAATCACCCTGCCAGTAACCAATTGTTCGGCTCCCTTTGCATTGGCTTGGGCCACAATATCACTGTTTAGAAAATTTTCCGTTTTTTGAAGTTCTTTTTCAGAATTTATTTTCTCGAAATTTTTTCTATCCACAATTTCAAAGCGGTTAGTAGCAATAAAGGCCTGTTTCACCTTTTCATAAATGGCATCGGATTCGGCTGGAAAGGATGCAACTTTTTCAAAAGGGAGTAAGGCTACCGTGGTTTTTTGTGACCAACTTTTTAAAGCCATCACAAAAAATAAAATGAGGAGTAATTTTATTTTCATAACTATAAATTAAAATTGATTTGGATTTTAGAATTATTGGTGTTTTTTAGCTTATGAGTGATTTTCTCCACTCCTAAAATTTATAGGACGCACCAATTTTTAGAATGGCAATCCCGTAGCCCAATTCAGCATTGGCGGCAAATTGATCTGTGAAAAAGTAGCGCCCGCCCACGTGCGCTCCAGCCAAAATTCCTGAACTTCGGCCATCCAATTCGTCTATAATGTCATCATCAATTTCATCATCATCATATTTAAGAGTAAGACCGACGTAACCTAACCGGACTCCCGCGTAAACGTCAAACTTTTCCTGATTTACAAAGTGGTAATTACCCACAGTGCCAATATTGAAGTAATTATAATTGATAGTTTCATAATCATTCTGGCCAAGCCTGTATTCATATTCACTTTTAGTCCCACCAATAAATCCTCCAATAGAAAGATTTTCCATTATAAAATATTCGCCAGAAAGTTCGATAGGAGGAATTTTAGTAGCATATCCACTTCCCGAGGCATAATAACCTCCAACACCAATCCCAAAGTTGGCGACCATATCGCCTTTTTCAAATTGAGCGGAAACTAATGTTATGCAAAACAATGCACTAAAAAGAGATAGTTTGTTTATAAAACCCATAATGTTTCAGTTTTAACGTTAACAATACCGCTAAAATGAGCATTAAGACGACTTTAAGAAACTAAAAATGAAAATGTGCCCGATACCAATGAAAATTGGCTTTTATCTAGATTTTTGATAAAGTAGCTCTGATCGCTTCGCAACTTTGGACTTGTAGGGCTAGGATTAAAGAGGATTATGCTGTTGCCCTTAAAATTCTAAAAGCGCATTGCAAATGCCAGAGTAAATAGGCACGCTTTACAAAAGTTCGCCAGTAGAATAGTGAATACGGCTATTATCTGAATTTTTGATAAAGTAGCTCGAACCGCTTTTCAACTTCCGGCTTGTATGTTTTGGAGATATGGCAGATGTGTTCCCCGATTTTAAGGCGGCTACCGTTGATGCGGCCCTGAAGGACAGGATGGGAGAGGTTTACGATCTCGCTTTCGTTGATTCGGATAAAGGATACAGGCAATTTACTTGCTAGTTCGGCAAGCGAGGCGGGTAAATAATAAGACTCTTTCTCCCAGGTTTCCAGGCGTGTGTAGTTGGTACGGAGTTTTATATAGCAGGGTCTATTCTTTAATTTCGTTTTGGATTCGTTCAGTTTTGTGGAATTGGTGGTAATGAGGGCTATGTTGGAATAGGGCAGGGGGACTTGGGATATTTGATTGGTGCCCTGCTCTTTGATATTTTCAATATAATCGGTGAAACATAAAAGCCCCTCCTTTGTGGGCAGGGACTTTTCATTTTTATTTCTGTGAAGGGCGGTTTGAATAGCGCGCACTACTTGCTGGGTATCCAAATGGGGTTTGGTCTTTACCAAAAAGTTGTCGTGTTTTGTTTTTAATCCCTCAAAAAAGGTTTCATTGTCATCATAATCGGTAACATAAATAAACGGAACGTTATAGGTTGTGGAAAGTATCTTACCCAAATCAATACCCGTTTGCTCTCCTTCCAACTCAATATCCAACAAAACAATATCCGGTATTTTACTTTGAAGCCGTTCCAAAGCTTTTTCCACACTTGGGGTAAATCCGTCCACACTGTAATTTTCTTCAGTCAGCGCCATGGATAGGCGTTTGTACAATATTGCTTTGTCCTCAACTATTAATATGTGGGCTTTTGGCTTCATTTTTTAGAATTAGGCATTAGACATTTGATATATTTCTATTCTTGGGAAAGGTAATTTCCATTCTTAATCCGTTGCTTCCCTCCAGTTTAAAAGTGCCCTTGTATTCCACGGTCAACAATTTTATAGTTTCCATCCCGAAGGAATCCAGCTTTTCAATTTCAAAATCGGCTGGAAGTCCTTTCCCATTATCAGCCAAATTTAACTGATAGTTTTCGCGATCAACCTTTAAGCTAATGGAAATAACACCCCTTTCATTATTGGGAAAGGCATATTTATAGCTGTTGGTAACAAATTCGTTGATGATAAGGCCAATGGGGAAGGAGATGTCTGCACGCAGGGTTATGTTGGCAACATTTTCTTCCAATGTTATGTTTGGTCTGTTATAGGCTTTTGTTACATTTTCCAATAAAGCGGAAATATAGGTTATTGCATTTACGTTCGTTACATCCTCTTTTTTGAATAGTTGTTTGTGCACTTCAAACATACTGTTGATACGGTTTTGAAGCTCGTCCAGTTTTTCACGATAGGAGGGGTCGGGGAATTTACCCTTGGCTAACGAAATGAAGAAATCTATAAAGGAAAGGTTGTTCTTTAACCGGTGGTGCAGTTCGCGCTGTAGGTCTTCCACGAGGACTTTTTGTTTTTCAATTTCCTCTTTTTGTTTTTTGTTTTTGTTGTAGGCCATAAAGAAAAAAGCAAGCCCGGCCAGAGAAACAACAAAACCAGCACCAATGGCCCATTTTTGGGTCTTTTCCTTTTCTGTTAAAAGCGCTTGTTCGGCCTTTTCCTGTTTGAGGGTCAGGTTTTCCTTGTCCTTTTCTTCGGTAAGGAATTTGGTGGAAATATACTCGTTCCGCAATTTTTCTCGTGCCCTATTGAGGCTATCGTTCAGTAGAAAATAACGATTGGCTTCTTCCGCAGGATCTTGTTTAAGCCTAATAATGTATTGCAATGCCTCCAGTTCCCAATCCGGGCTTTTTGTTTTGAGGGCAATTTGCATTGCCTTATCGGCGTGGTTTAAGGCTTTAGGCTGGTCTTTATCCAAGTTGAAATCGGCAAGATGGATATTGGAAGCAAATTGTCCACTAATATCTTCCAACTGTACTCGCTCTGCAAGCGATTGTCCCATTAATTCCCCGCCCATATTGTCGCCATTTTTAAAAAGCGCATACCCTAGATTGTCCGTAATGCGGGCTTTTGTTTCGGGATAAGCATTTAGTTCTGTTGCAGCCAATAGCTTCTCATATATTTTTATGGCTTCCTCATAATTTTGCTGCTCTTTGTGGTTTACGGCCATATTGTTGAGCAGGGCGGCGCGTTGCTTAAAGCTTGTAGTGTAAAGCAAAGCATTTTCATATGCCTTTTGGGCATTGGCAAATTCCCCCGCATCGTTGCAGGCAATGCCCAAGGTATTGTAGAGTTTGTAATGCCCCAGACTGTCCTTGCCTTTTTCTAAATAACCCAAGCCCTTTTGGACGGTTTGCTGTGCCTGGAAAAAATCGCCTAGGTTTCTTTCCACATCGGCCTTGTTTAAGTGCAAGCTTATTAGAAGATCTATATCATTTACACTAACAGCATAGGTTATTGCCTCTTTGTAACAGCTATTGGCCGCAATGAGATTGGGAAGTTCAGCGGTATAGAATGCCTCTCTAAAGCGTGCCTGCGCCATGCCACTAGTATCTTTCAGGGATTGGGCATAAAGAAACATTTTTTTTGCAGTCGCAATTGCCTGCCCATACTCCTTCTTTTTGGATGCGGCTTTCATACTGTTGATGTAGGAATTGTACAGGGTGTCCTTTTCTTGCTGGGGCACACTATTTTTATTAGTGGTATTGGGCCTGGTGGGATGTGAAGGAATAGCATTGTAGCCGTGGAATTCCACTAGAAAGAAAGAAAAAAACACAAGGAATAGAAGAAAATTTCTATTCATACATAGAGGAGTTGGTTAGTTAGTTTATTTCTACAAGGTACAACTATATGTTTTACACTTTAGGGATTGGTTTTTAAATATAGAAAAAATTCCCGAAGGCGAAATATGATTTCCTTCGGGAATTGATAGGGTTTTAATCATCCCCATCGGGGTCCACGGGATCGTTTTCCTCCTCGCCGCCTGTGGCCTGATGGTTCCCGTTTTGGGTTAGCGGTTGTGGAGTGCAAGAGGTTAGGTTTATTCCCAACACTAGCATTAAGGCACAAAAAAATACTGTTTTTTTCATCTCTATTCATTTAGAGGTTAAACAAAGTATCCTTCTGCCGCGCGGCTTTAAAGTGGGAGGAAGCAGACCTTCGGATTTTTTTCAACTCCCCACAGAGTTGCAGATCCTCTTCCTTTGTACGTTATAAAATTAGGTGGGTGTCAATGAAAAAAGGTTCCTAAATAGGAACCATGGGATAGAAATTTTGGAACCATTAGGTTCCTATTATGGCTTGCTGATAAAGTTTTAAAAGCAATTGCTTTTCATTGCTAACATCCATCTTTTCAAATATGGATTGTAGGCGCTTGTTGACCGACTTGTATTTGATGGGGAGCCTTCCGGCTTCGTACAGCTCGTCCCAGTCTGTAATACAATTTATATCCGGTAGGTATTCAATAATTTTCTTATCAATATCGTCCAGTTGCAGGGCGAAGGCAAAACGTTTTTGTTGGTTGGTATGCACCTCCTGGCTAAAATAGGATTCCCCCTTTAAAATCCGCGGAATTGCCAGGAGCAATTCGCTGCTGCTGTCGCTTGCCTTAAGCACATAGCCTTCGGGCTGAAAGTTTTGCATAACGGGATGGATAAACTTTAGTTCGTCGTGGGAGGAATATACAATTCGAGGCAGCTTATATTTGAGTTCCTTAATTTTTTGGAGCAAGGCCTGCCCGTCCTTTATCACACGAGATTCCGGTTGGCGCCTAAAGGTTAGATCGGTGATTAACAGATCTACAGGAGATTCCACCTTGGAGGAATTCAGAATTCTAAACCCTTCGTCGCAATCAAAGGCCGACGAAATCTTATAAGCCGGAAAGGCATCAGTTAGCTTTCCTTTAAGATTTTCGAGTGTATCCTGTTCGTCTTCAACAATTAAGATGTGCTTCATACTTAAAAAGCGGTTATAAATATTCCAATCTCACTTCCTTTGTTTTTTACGGCATCAAAGCGAATGCTTCCCTTAATTTCATTTACACGCATACGCATATTGCCAATGCCGTGGCCTTTTTTTAGATCTTCCTCCGTAAACCCTATTCCGTTATCCGTTATGGTAACATCAATATTTTTATTTGCTTTCTGGAAATTTACGTTGGCCGTTGTTGCTTGTGAATGGTTTTTTATATTGGAAATTGCCTCGCTGATAATGAGGTATAGATTTCTTTTAATGGTATCGTCAACCTGTGGCCAGGGGATGGTATGGATGCCTGCGTGGGTTATTTTTAAGGAGTCGCTATTATAATCAAATAGCAGGTTGATTATTTGATCGTCGAATTCCAGTTGTGAAAAAGGAATTTGAAACAATTCGTGGGAGAGGAGCCTGATGCTGTCTTTTACTTCCCGAACCTTCTTCGCTATTTCCACTTCTCCTTTTTGTTCGAGATTTGAAGCGATTTTTTCCAAATCTTTCGCTTTGGTGGAATGCAGATCGGCCCCTATTTTTTCGTGTTCTTTTTGTTTTGTTTGGGCAATGTTGATTATGTGTTCGTCACGAAGTTTCCGCCTGCGGGTTTTTGAATAGTAGAAGAGACCTAGGATGCCGAGAACAGCTGCAATTACCAGGAATATATAACGTTGATTGAGAATTGTAGCTTGCTGTACTACAAGTTGCTGTTCGGCATTTTTCTTTTTTAGGGTGAGGTTTTCCTTTTCTTTTTTTTCGGTTTGGTATTTTGTTTCGATGTCTACAATCTTTATATCATAATTTGATTGGTTTAACGAGTCTTCATAATTTTTCAGAATTTGCAAATCTTTAACCGCTTGTCTATAGTTTCCTTGTTCTAAATTATTAAGATAAATACTTTCATAAAGGTTTTTTTTAATATGGCTTGGCCATCGCTTTTTATATATTGTATCCTTGCTAACTTCAAATAGTAGGGTGTTGCTTTTTTTAAAATCCATTAATTTTCTTGAACAGTTTGCAATACTTAACTTACTCGAATTTATAAAAGTGGTATCATTAAGTCTTTTGGCCATGGCATAAGCATCTTCTGCATATTTTAAACCTTTTTTATAATCCCCCATTCTATAATGTGTAAGTGAAATGTTATTGGGTAATTCAAATTGATGGAATTGTGATTCAATTTGGTTAAAAAATTCCAATGATGAATGATAACAGGCCAAGGCTTTAGTATAGTTTTTTGTTTCAGTATAGACTTTTCCTAAAATTCGTTCCAATAGTGCCTTTACATAAGGAATTTTGGTTCCTTCAGCAATTCGAATTCCCTCCAATAAATATGTCTCTGCTTTATTAAAATCTTTTCTGTCAAAATATATCCAAGCCAAGCCTCTAATAGCATCAGCTGTAACTTGAGTACGTTTAAATTTATCAGCACATTCCATCGACTTCAAAAAATAAATCATCGCATCATCTTGTTTTTCCTGTTGAAAATAATATGTTCCAAATGCAAGATAAAATTGGCAATTTTCTGAAATGTCAGTTTTGTTTATTTTTATATAATTAGCTCCTTTCAAAAGTGTCTTTAATTGCAAATAATTTTTATTAAAATCACCGTACATAGCTGCCAGAGAAGAAATTGATAATATATAATTAGCATGGTCGCCTACACTATCACTAAGGTTTATGGCTTTATTCATATATTTCTCCACATTGTTCAAATCTCGAGAGAAAGTGTAAAAACCTCCATACAATTGATAAGTATTGCTTAATATGCTATCATTCTTAATTTTTTTGCTGATAGATACCAATTCTTCTAAATAAGGTTTTGCTTCATTTAAAGTAGCTGAAAAAACCATTAAGTTACAAAGTTGAGAGAGATGTTTCGCCTTGTCCATGTTAACAGGTTGATGTGCAATTAAAGATTTCAAACTATCAATCTTTACCTGTTGCGAAAATGAAACAGTGGAAAAAAATAGATAAATGAGGAGGAATAGTTTTTTTTTCATTGGGCAGTATTTTCACTTTAAAATTAAATGTTAAATACCTGCAAATCAAATATAGTAATAGAAAATATGAATGATGTTATTTTCATTCTTATGTGGTAAGTTTTCATTTTATTGGGTGACATTTTCACTTTATTTTGAATTTCTATTAACATAAAAATGTTCTGGAAGTTCCACTTTATGGTCCAAAGAAGTGCCAAATTATGCAATATTGGACCTTGCCTTTCACTTACTGACGTGCAAATTCTCATCTATATTAGGTCTGTTTTCATTTATTTTTTTTCCGGAACGTATTAATACCGAAACTTGACCTGTATATAATCCCTAAATATTGACATGATGAAAAAAATTACCCTTTTGCTTTTATTGGTCGGTAATTGCACCTTCGCGCAGCTAACTTCCATTCCGGATCCAAATTTTGAACAGGCTTTGATCGATCTGGGTTACGATGATGTTATAGACGGACAAGTGCTTACCGATAATATTGACGATGTTATAGTTTTGGAAGTAAATGAATTAGGAATAAACGACTTAACAGGTATTGAGGATTTTACAGCATTGGAAAATTTATCTTGTTACATCAATAATTTAAGTGCAATAGACATTAGCAATAACCTTGCTCTTAAAAGAATCGATATACGTGATAACTTGCCTTTAACAGCATTGGATGTTTCGTCTAATTTAAATTTGGAATATATATTGATAAGCAGCCCATTAATAAGTTCAGTGGATCTGAGCAATAATCCTAACCTAAAAGAATTTTACTCCCGTGGTGAAAACAGCAACTTGACATCTGTAGACGTTTCGAATAATCCTTTGTTGGAATCCTTACGTGTACGAAGTAATAGCATCAGCGAATTGGACCTCAGCAACAACCCTTTATTATATATAGTTGAATGTGATGACAACCTTCTTACTAGTCTCACAGTAACAAATATGCCAGCATTACAATATCTTTTTTGTGCAAAGAATATGATAACATCATTGGATGTAAGTCAAAATCCCAATCTTGAATGGTTTTATTGCTCTGAAAATCAGATATCGACATTGGATTTAAGCGAGAATATTATTTTAAGCCAATTTGGGTGCAATATCAATCAACTTACGCATCTTGACGTTAGAAATGGAAATAATTCAGCAATCGTTGATTTTAATTCTTCAGGGAATCCACAACTTACTTGTATTTTCGTAGATGATGTAAATGCACCCATACTCTTAAATTGGGTAATAGATCCTGCTTCGACATTTGTTGAAACAGAAGCTGAATGTGATGCTCTTGGTATAGCCGAAGTGGGTTCTCTTAATTTGAATCTTTACCCCAATCCAGCAAATACATCGTTCTCAATAGACTCAAAAGTTTCCATTAATAAAGTAATTCTGCACAATGCAATGGGTAAATTAGTTGCTGAATACACAGATCAAAAAACCTATTCCCTAACGGGTCTATCCTCAGGGATATACTTTGTGAGAGTAGAAACTGATAACGGAATTATGGTGAAGAAACTTGTTGTTCAGTAAAATTGTTTTGAAGTTGCCAACAGCCGAGGTGTACTGCCCCGGTTTTTTTATCCCATCCCAATAATTATCCCAATTCACAGTTTTTGTTGCTAAAACAATATTTAATTTACTTTTCCAAGAATCCAACCATCTAAAAATCCAAAAATCCAACCATCCAATTGTCTAATTACTAATTGTTCATGTTCATGGATTCACTCCTGGCCTTCGAAAAGATTCCGTAGAAAATGAATTTATTGGAGGAGCAAGCAAAAATTCTTCCTTGCACAAAACATCGTGGTATAATATAAACAATAAATAATTAGCTATCAATCTTAGCATTCACCAAGCTTTATTTTTGCGCTGGAAATAAAGAAATTTTCAGGAATCTTTTCGTAAGCCTAGCGTTTTTTGTTTCTTTTTTGGGCGATGCAAAAAAGAAAAGGAAACTGCTCTACTATTTACACAAAATTGCAAAAGCAACCATCCAACAATCCAACCATCCAGCTCACTTTATCGATAAAAACACTTTTACTACACAACACTTCCCAATAATTAATATATTTATCCCTCTCCCCATAAAATTTGTCGCCAATGCGGATTCCCGTAATGGGTTGCATTTGTATTGTTTTATATTTGAAAAACTAAAATAACCCCTGAAAATAATGATGAAAAATCTTCTACTCTTATTTATTGGACTCTCTATGTTTGGATGCAAAAGTTATGTTCAAGTTTTTGAAACCAAGGCCAATAACGTAGAAACTGTTGATGACACTTATGTTTATGAGAATGACTCCTTAAAAATAACCTACAACCTCTGGAAAGAAAAAGGGTTAATGCAGTTTGAAATTTATAATAAACTCAATGTGCCACTATATATAGATTGGCGCAAATCTTCTTATATAGACAATACCGTTAAACTCAATTATTGGGAAGATGTGGAGCACACAAATGCGCTTTATCTTGGTTATTATTATAAAAGTGCATTATTAGGAAGGCGTTCAGCTGGTGTTTCCAATTCTACTAAAACAAAGGATGAAAGAATCACATTTATACCTCCAAAAGCAAAATATGCACGTTCACAGTTTTATATTATTCCAAGGAGTTTTACAGTTTTAGATAAAAACGGACCATCTACCGAGGTTGCGTTAAGAGAAGGGTCAAGTAAAACCGCAAAAGTGTTTTATAAAGAGTACAGCAAAGAATCTACGCCACGTGTATTTAGAAATTTTCTAACTTTTTCACTAACTGAGGATTTTACAAATGAATTCTATATAGACAATGAATTTTACATCAGTAAGATTTTAGAAATGGATCGTGATAATTTTTATGGAAAAAGAGCGCGCTATTCGCGCCCAGAAGAAGGAGCTGAGTTTCTTCCATATAAGGATAACCGTTATTTTTATATTAATGTTGGGGACAGAAAAGGAGAGAAGAAAATTAGAAAAGTAGATTTTAATGATTAAGAAAATCTATGTTGTATTGTTTAAATTTGAAGAAAAACCAAAACCACCCAACTAATTAATGTCCCAAGAAAAAATTACCCTATCGCAATTAGAACAATATCTTTCCAAAGCAGCCTGGATTTTAAAAGGTCCTGTAGATGCTTCTGATTTTAAAATATATATATTCCCGCTGCTGTTTTTTAAGCGAATTTCTGATGTTTATGACGAAGAATATAAGCTTGCTTTAGAAGAGTCGGAAGGCGATGAGGAATACGCTTCTCTTCCAGAGTTTCACCGATTTGAAATACCAGAAGGTTGTCATTGGAATGATGTGCGGGAAACGACCTCTAATGTTGGGCAAGCTATAGAAATAGCTTTGCGTGGTATAGAGCAGGCTAACCAGGAATATCTCTACGGTATTTTCGGTGATGCCCAATGGAGCAATAAAAACAAACTCTCAGATAGACTTCTTACTGATTTAATAGAACACTTCTCACAATACGATTTAAGTAATAGCAATGTAGATTCAGATTTGCTGGGAAACTCTTACGAATATCTTATTAAGCACTTTGCCGATTTAACCAATAAAAAAGCAGGAGAGTTTTATACACCGCGTTCTGTGGTGCATTTGCTTGGTCTTATATTAGACCCTCACGAAGGCCAAACCATCTATGACCCAGCTTGTGGAACTGGCGGCATGCTTTTGGAATGTGTTGATCACCTAAAACATAATAACGAAGATTACCGAACCCTTAAATTATTTGGACAGGAGAAAAACCTAACCTCTAGCTCCATCGCTAGAATGAATATGTTCTTGCACGGCATTGAGGATTTCCAGATTGTAAGAGGCGATACCTTGCGCAATCCTGCGTTTTTTGAAGCAGATGGCTTAAAAACGTTTGACTGTGTAATAGCCAATCCTCCTTTTTCCTTAAAAGAATGGGGGGCTGAAAATTGGATAAACGATCCTTTTGGAAGAAACATAGCCGGTGTACCGCCAAAAGGAAATGGTGATATGGCATGGGTGCAACACATGATTAAATCTATGAATAGCACTGGCCGTATGACAGTGGTACTACCACATGGTGCCTTGTTTAGAAAAGGGGCAGAGGGCAGAATTCGTGAAGAGCTGTTGAAACAGGATTTATTGGAGGCCGTAATTGGGTTGGGGTCTAATATTTTTTACGGAACCCAATTGGCTGCTTGTGTGCTGGTTTTTAAACAAAAGAAAGAAGCTCATAAAAAAGATAAAGTATTGTTTATAGATGGTAGTGACCAAGTGCGTGTGGGCAGGGCGCAGAATTACTTGGAACCTGAACATGTACAACAACTTTTAGATTGGTACACTGCCTATGAAGATGTAGAAAACTATGTGAAAGTTGCTTCAAAAACTGATTTAAAAGAAAATGACTACAACTTGAACATTCCACTTTATGTAGAAAAAATAATAGAAGATAATTTACCTTCTGTGGAAGAGGCACTGTCAGATTTAAAAACTGCTTGGGATGAAAGTTTAAAGGCAGAAGAAAAATTTAAAACAATATTAAATAAGTTTATATAGATATGAATTTGAGAAAAATGCCATCTAGCAACGCCCAAGACAGGCCTGTTTCGTTGTGGTTTCAAAAAATTGAAAATGGTGAGATTAAACTACCGAGATTCCAAAGACATCAAGCATGGGATCGAAAAAGAATTTGTAGTTTGATGGATACGGTAGTGCAAAATTTACCATTAGGAGTGACTTTAATTTTGAACGTAGATAAAGAACAGTTTATTTCTAGATATTTGGCAACTGCGCCTGAAACTGGCGCAAGAGTAACAGAGCATTTATTAGATGGACAACAGCGGCTGACAGCTCTTTGGAGGGTGCTACATAATAATTATGAGTGGGAAACATTTTTCATTTATTTAAGTGATTATGACAGCACAATAGATGAAGGAGATGAAACAGCTGAAGATTATACTGTCTTTTATCAGGGAAGATGGATTGATAAAAAGAAGAGGTTAAGACCACTTTGGGTAGACGAGCCTTATGAGAATCTATCACGAGGATTTATTCCAATGAATTTATTCCGACCTGGAGACATTGCAGAAGAGTATGAAAATTGGGTTAACCAAGCAATGGACCCATATAAGCCAGTTAAAGAAGATGACGATTTTGAGGAAGAGTTAATGATATGGATGACAGATAAACAAAAACTCCTCAATATCATTAGAGATGTGAGGGAAACAATATCTCACTTCAATTTACCTTACTTAGCTTTACCTTCAGTTACTTCTAAAGATACTGCATTACAGGTGTTTATAAATATGAACACTAATAGTAAGCCGCTTTCACAATATGATATAATTAGGGCAGAAATAGAAGGTGTTAAAGGTGTTTCGCTTGACGATTATCAAAATAAACTAGACAACCAACATCCGAACATCCAGTATTATTTTGAGCTTCCTTTTTTGATACTGGCAACCTCTGCATTAATCCAGGATAAATTACCAAATCAGCGAGGGATGTGGGATATGGAAAAGGACATGATGATTGCCAATTGGGATATCATGACAGACGGCTTAGCTAAAATGGCAACTTTTCTAGAAAACCAAAATATTTTTGATCAAAAAAGATTACCTACCAATGCGGTTTTAGCAGTTATTGCAGCTTTATATACACATATTGATGAAAACTTGGATGCCCGAGGCCAAGCAGAGATTTTGTTGAAAAAATATTTATGGTCTAGTTTTTTTACAGATCGATATGAAAATTCAGCAGCGTCACATGCCTATAACGATTTTATAGCATTGAAAAATGTTATAAACAACGAAGAAAAAGATAATGGCGAGCTTTATTCTGAAAAAGATGTTCCGATATTTAATCGAGATAAATATCCAATCGCCACCTTAGAAGAATTGTTACAAGTAAGCTGGCCAAAAAGAGAAAATATTAGGGCGCGTGGAATTATGGCAGTTTTTAACAAATTGGGTGCTATTGATTTTGCAGATGGAACTTCCATAAATAGGAAGCAATTAGTAGAAGGGAAAAGACATTATCACCATGTCTTTCCTGATGACTTATTAGTTAAAGCCGAAATTGATAGTTATAGGGCTCTAAATTGTTCATTAATAACTGATAAAACGAATTTAAACATTAGTAATAAGGAGCCTTTAAGATACTTGAAGGAGAGGTATAAATGGACTACTGAAGATATGGTAAATTCAAGGCTAAGGTCTCATTTAATTCCCGTACAAGAACTAAAAAATGGAGGCTATGAAAAATTATCGGATTATGAGAAAAATATAAAAATAAAAAGCGATTTCGAAGCTTTTTTAAGGATGAGAGGTAGGTATGTGATAGAGGCTGTAAATGAGTTATTGCAGGGAAACGATATTACTGCCAATGATATTATATCTAAAGTAGAAAAAGAAGAAGTATAATGACCCAACAACAATTAGAAAAATACCTCTGGGGTGCAGCAACACAATTACGTGGAACCATAGATGCAGGAGATTACAAACAGTACATATTCCCGCTATTGTTCTTTAAACGTATTTGTGATGTCTATGACGAAGAGTTTGAAAAAGCCTTAGCCGAAAGCGATGGCGATATGGAATACGCTTCTTTTGCTGAAAACCATCACTTTCAGATTCCAGAAGGGGCACATTGGAATGATGTGCGTGAAACTACAACCAATGTGGGTATTGCATTGCAAGATGCCATGCGCGAAATAGAAAAAGCCAATCCAGATACTTTGTACGGAATCTTTGGGGATGCTTCGTGGACCAATAAAAATAGATTGAGCGATGAAACGCTCACAAACCTAATAGAACACTACTCACAGCACAAACTTAATCTTGCCACGGTGCCCGACGATAAATTGGGGAACGCATACGAATACTTAATAAAAGAATTTGCAGACGATAGTGGCCATACGGCAGCTGAGTTTTATACCAACCGAACGGTGGTAAAACTGATGACCATGATTATGGACCCACAGCCCGGCGAAAGTGTTTATGACCCAACCTGCGGCTCGGGAGGACTGTTGCTTAACTGCGCCTTGCACCTAAAGGAAGAAGGCAAGGAATATAGAACCTTAAAATTATACGGGCAAGAAATAAACCTAATTACCTCTGCCATTGCGCGTATGAATATGTTTATGCACGGCATTGAGGAGTTTAGCATTGTGCGTGGCGATACGCTAGCCAGACCAGCTTTTTTGCACAATGACCAATTAAAAACATTTAACGTAATCCTTGCCAATCCGCCTTACTCTATAAAAGCGTGGGACCAAAAAGGTTTTGTAAATGATCCTTATGGCCGTAATCTTTGGGGCACTCCGCCACAGGGTTGTGCAGATTATGCTTTTCAGCAACATATACAGAAAAGTTTGGATGCTAAAAATGGACGGTCTATTTCTCTCTGGCCGCACGGAGTTTTGTTTAGAGATGCCGAGGCAGAAATGCGTAGAAAAATGATTGAAGAAGATTTGGTGGAATGTGTTATTGGACTTGGCCCGAACTTATTTTATAATTCTCCAATGGAAGCTTGCTTGTTGATTACAACTACTAACAAGAAAGATAATAGAAAAGGAAAGGTCTTGATTATTAATGCCGTTAAGGAAGTTAAACAAGAAAAAAATCTTGCATCTCTTGAATCCAAGCATATTGAGAAGATTTACAAAACCTACCAATCATTTCAAGATATTGAAGGTTTTTGTAAAGTTCTTGACAACGAAGAAATTTTAAACAATAAAGGCAGCTTGAATATTGCGCAATATGTTAGCAATGTAGATTCCGATATTGACCAGCTTTCTATTGATCAAGCTTACAGCAATTGGACTGAAGCCTCCGCTAGTCTTAAAAAAAGTATGGATGAATTATTTCAAATCCTGAATTGAGAATGATGACAATGGAAGAAAGTATAGATTTGAAAAATTTGGATAAAACCGATTGGAAAAGCTTTCGTTTTGATCAAATTACAAAAAGAGTTTCCGAAACAGTCGATCCAAATACTACTGACTTAAAAATCTACATTGGTTTGGAGCATATAGATGCGGAAAGTATCCATATAAAAAGACAAGGCACTCCGGCAGATGTGAGTGGCGGAAAATTAAAATGCTATCCTGGGGATGTCATTTTCGGAAAGCGTCGTGCTTACCAACGTAAAGCGGCGGTGGTAGATTTTGAAGGAATTTGCTCGGCGCACGCATTTGTTTTACGCGCAAACCCTAAAGTAATAGACCCAAAACTTTTTCCCTTCTTTTTGCATTCGGACTTATTTATGCATCGAGCAGTAGATATTTCAGTAGGTGGACTTTCTCCAACCATTAACTGGGGACAATTAAAAGAACAAGAATTCCTCCTCCCACCCAAAGACCAACAAGCCCAACTGGCCAAATTACTTTGGGCGATTGATGAGGTGATTGAGAGGGAGAATGATTTATTAGAGAAGTTAGAAATTAATAAAAATACAATTTTTAACGAATTGCATAAGCTTAGGTATAACTCATTTCAATTTCTTGAAAATTTATGTTTAAAAATATCTTCTGGAGGGACACCTAGTAGACAAAAGGAAGATATTTATTTTGGTGGAGATATACCATGGGTGAAAACAAAAGAATTAAATGACTGGATTGTTTTTGAAACAGAAGAACACATTACGCAAATTGGTTTAAAAAATTCAAGTGCTAAATTATATCCTAAGGGCACAATTTTCTTAGCAATGTATGGAGTAACAGTTGGTAAAATTGGTATGATTGACAAGGAAATGGCATGCAATCAAGCGTGTTGTGCTTTGATAGTGAATTCTAGCAAAATTGATAATTGGTTTTTATTTTACTATTTGACAGCATTAAGAAAAAGATTAATAGCATTATCTATTGGTTCTGCTCAACCTAATATTAGTTCAAGTATTATCAAAAAATTAAAAATTCCAGACCTAAAAATTGAGCATCAAAAAGTATTTACAACTAAACTATTAAACATAGATAAATCAATGAATACTGTTAATTCAAAAATATCAAGTACCAAAGGCTTACAAAAAAGTTTAATCAATCAAGTGTTTTAATAAAATAATTCTATGAACGTTTTTAAAATCCAAATTGCAGATGGTTCTTCTAAAAAAAACTATGTGGATGAATGTTTGGCAGATAGCCGTATTACCACACATATCGATTATGCAAAAGAACTTATTGAGACTTTAAAACCAGGGGATATTGGTATTGTCCATAAAGGAAGCTATGCAGTTTGCTTAGTGAAAGTTTTGTATAAAATTACTGATCCTAACGAAATAGTGGGAACTTCCTTTGGCCATGATTTTAAAGTAAAAATCCTTCAATATTATAAATATTTACCCGATACGTTTTCATTAAAAAGTCAAGGTGCAAATGTAGGCCATAATGGCACTTATACTATTTTGGGCAACGATAGCAACGGCCCGGTATATAAATTTATAACAGAATGGCACCAACTAATAAAATCAAAAATGCAACAGGAAGAAATAATCAAAGTTTTAGAATATAAAAAACAAATCATTTTACAAGGTCCTCCAGGAACTGGAAAAACTTTTACGGCCGAAGCAATAGCCAAACAACTTACAGAGGTAGAGACAGTGAGTAATCCTATGGAGCTATTAAATGATTTTTATAAAAGTTTTGATTCTCAAAACCCAGACGTACTTCAAAAACGAAAAGAACGTCAGGATTTAAGAGAACGCTTTTTAGCACGTTTCCCTAAAGACTCCATAAAAAAAATAACATTAGAAGATTATTGTATCGGTAAAGGTGAAAGAGATAATTTTTGCTGGTGGGTAGAACGAGGCTTGCAAACTTTAGGTTATTACTTTCCGGGCAGTTCAAGGTCGTATCGCATCTATTGGTCAAAATCTGATGACCAATATTGTAAAAATGGTCCTTTAAAAGATATAGAAGACGATGACGAAGCTATGAAAGTTGTAGCAGACTACTTAGATAAAATAATAGTTAATGAAGATTATAAAACTGGTATTGGCTTTTTTGGACCTAGTTTTATTCTCAAATTATTAAACACCTATTATCCGGAAAAATATGCGCCTGTAAATGCTGTAAGTTATATTAAAAATGCACTTGCGCTTTTTGGTATAGAAGAAGAAAATTTTGATTTTGTAGAACTTAACCAACGTTTAATAGTACTTCATAATCAAAAGAATAAGGAATTTAATAAAGAGGTACAGCCACATGAGTTTATGCGCTTTTTATTCGAAAACTTTAATCTAAAAGAGGGCGAAAAAATAGATGCTAAACAGGTGGTAGCCCGTGGTGCTTTTAAATTGGTGCAATTTCACCCTGCATATTCTTATGAAGATTTTGTACGTGGCATAGTGGCAGAAGTGGTAGATAAACAACCCACATTCAATGTAAAGAATAAGGTTTTAGCTGAATTTGCAGAGCGAGCCATAGATAATCCAAAAGCAAAATTTGTCCTGATTATTGATGAAATAAATAGAGCTAATCTGCCTGCGGTTTTAGGTGAATTAATTTATGCCTTAGAGCGCAGAGGCATACCAGTTAATTCACTTTATGAGTATGAAGGTGAACGTGAAATAAAACTGCCGACAAATTTATTATTAATAGGGACTATGAATACGGCAGACAGATCTGTAGGCCATATAGATTATGCTATACGTCGCCGATTTGCATTTATTGATGTATTGACTAATGAAGCTCTGGTTCCACCTTTTGCTAAAGATAAATTCCAAATAGTAAGTGGTTTGTTTTCGAAAGAATTTCTCTCATCAGATTTTGGAAAAGATGATGTTCAAATTGGGCACAGTTATTTTATGGCGAAGGATAAGGCAGAACTGGATATAAAGATTAAATACGAAGTTGTTCCTATTTTAAAGGAATACGTGAAGGATGGAGTATTAAGCGACAAGGCTTTGGTCGTAATAAACACCTTATAAGATGAATAGCCAAGTTGAAATCATAAAAATTGGTGAGCACAAAGGAAAGAGAGACATTCCAGATGGTATTTCTCCCAATGTTTATTATTTCAAAAATCGAGAATACTGAAAATATAAATCCAAGAATAAACCCTGTTTTACAGTTTCAGATAACTGTGTAGAGTCACATTACTACATTGGCGTAGATTGGTTGTGCGAAGAAACTAATAGAGCGATTTACGTATCTCCAAAATTAAATACCGATCGTTTTGAAACAGACCATTTAAAAATGCTCTTAACCTGCTTAAATGACCCTGTGGCCTCTAAGTATATAAGCAATGTGTATGATATTAAAAGCGAAGCATCTCCAATTGAAATTGACCAATCCTTAGATTTATTGTCCCCTTTATTAGTGATTCAATTCCTTAATTTAGTAAAAGAACTAGTTAAGAAAGGCTTGAAAAAATCCTACTATCGCGAAGAGAAACATTTAAACGCAAGAGTAAAAGGAAAGCTATTAGTTTCACAAACCCTTAAACACTACACTTACAAAAACGAACCATTAAAAACAGTTTGTGCCTTTGATACTTTTGGATTAGACCATCCTGAAAATCAAATATTAAAAGCTGGACTTTTGTTTGTTCATAAATATTTAGGTCAATTTCCCGAATACGCAGTCTTAGCATCCCAACAATTACATTATTGTTTGCCAGCATTTGATGAGGTTACTGTTCCAAAAAACATATCTAAACTGCAACATTTTAAAACCTCCTCTTTTTTCAGTACCTATAAAGAAGCAATACGCATAGCGAAACTTATTTTAAAACGCTTTGGGCATAATATAAGAAGCGTAGAAGCAAGGAAAATACAAACCCAACCTTTCTGGATTAATATGCCCAAATTATTTGAGTTGTATGCCTTTACTTTTCTGCACAAAACTTATGGTGAAAAGATCCTTTATCAACACAAATCTAATTACCAAGAATTGGATTTCTTGTTGAATTTTGGAGATCAACAAATGGTAATAGATACCAAGTATAAAACCAAATACGGAAAGGATAAAACCAACAAAGAAGATATAAGGCAATTGGCAGGATATGCACGAATGCATAAAGTGTATGATGAACTCAAAAAACCCAAAAACGAGCTACTTGATTGTTTAATTATCTACCCAATAAGGAATAAAAATACTGAAGAAATTAAAGCATTAAGCTTAGAAGATATAAGGCCTATTGAAAAATATATTGGATTCTATCGACTAGGTTTAGAGGTTCCCTATATCAAAAACCAAATTGGTGAAAATTAATAACATTATGGATATAAAATATAGGTTAATCGGCCATATAAATCATACTCACGGCACTTCGATAAAGGCTAAGCAGGTTAGCTTCGCAAATATCAACAAGAGAAAAAACGTATGGTGGTTGAATATCGCAGTGTCAAAATTTACAGATGATGTTCATTTGTTGCTCAACACTCCAGAGTATGCATATTGGGTGCAATTACCGAAAGGATTTGCTGAAGGGGTGCCTTTTATAATACGCCCAGATAAAAACGCTGTTGATCTTGAAATAAGTGCCAACCCTGAGTTTATGTATTTAAAGGATGTTAAGTCTGGTGGGGTTGGGTTTGATTTTGAGGGGTATTTAAAAGAGAAGATTGCTCTATTATAAATCATGCGGTAGGGTAAAAGCTATTAAATAATGATTGTATTCTGTATTCGAATATGGAATATACGAGATTAAATGATTGATTTATTGAATCTTATTTGTTAAATTCGCATATTCGAATATGGAATAAAGCAAACATGAAATACAATCACCAAATAATGAGCCCTCAAGATGTGGTTATCTTATTAAAGATAATTGCGATAAACAATGATGAATGGCAACAAGTACAACTGGCAGATGAACTGGGTATAAGTCAGTCTGAAATAAGTAAGTCTATTGTAAGATCTAAATATGCCGGGCTTATAGATGTTACAGGTAAAAAAGTATTTAGAGCAGCCTTGTTAGATTTTCTAAAGAATGGTATTGCGTATGTTTTTCCTCAACGTCCAGGCCAAATGGTAAAAGGTGTGCCGACAGCACATTCAGCGGCGCCTTTAAATGATGGTATAGTGAGTAACGAACATTATGTGTGGCCATCTGCAAGAGGCAAGGTAAGAGGGCAAGCTATTGCTCCTTTGTATCCATCAGTTGTAAAAGCTGTAGAAAATGATTCGGTTTTATATGAGTTATTAGCCTTAGTAGATGCTTTAAGAGTAGGAAAAGCAAGGGAGAAAAATCTAGCTATACAGGAGCTACAAAAACGATTTTTTCAGAATGGAAAGCCTGATATTTGGTAAAAAATATAGTTTTTTAGATGATAGAACAAGAAAATAATCGACGGGCTATTGAAGCAATAGCTATTGGACTCAAGGAACTAAAAGATTCAACAATTTTTGTTGGAGGAGCCGTTGTTAGTTTATATGCTGACGATCCGTTGACTTCTGATATTAGAGCCACGGAAGATATCGATTTAACTATTAAAGTGAAACATTTTAGTGAATTTGTGCTTTTGAATGAAAAATTACTTAGTCAAAAATTTAATCCAGACCCCAAAAGTAAATCAATAGTACGATATATTTATAATGGGATACCAGTAGATGTAATTCCAAATGGAGCGGAGATTGCAGTAACCGGAACCAACAAATGGTACTCCTATGGCTATAATGATATTAGAAAGATAAGAGTGAATTCACAGGAAATTCAAATTTTTAGTTCTGCTGTTTTTATCGCAACAAAATTTGAAGCTTTTAATAGCAGAGGTAAAGATTATCGCACAAGTCATGATATTGAAGATATATTGAATGTTTTACAAAATAGTAGCGTAATTGTTAATGAGATATCAAAAGCTCATAAAGATGTTCAAGCTTTTATAAAACAAGAACTTTCAAGGATGATTTCCCTACCTAGTAGCGAAGAAATTTTATCAGCGAATATTGATAGGTTGCTTTTAACAGAGGCTTTACCAATGTTAAAAGCAACTATTAAACAAATTATAGAAGACTAAATGGCCTTTAACGAACTAAACAGCACAGAACACTACATTATCCATCAACTAAGTGGTTGCAACCTTAACCGCCCAGATATCTCAGAACCAAGTTCTGTGTATGGTATCAAATGGGTTTATAAATCTTCCCAAGTATTACAGCGTGGTGTAAATGAAGTACTGCTGGAAAATGAGTTGAAAGAAGCCTTAATTAGATTAAATCCTGAAATTACAGCAAACCCAGTCTTTGCAGATGAGGTTATCTATAAGTTACGGGCTATTCTGCTTTCCGTAAACCAAACAGGCTTAGTTCGTGCCAATGAAGAATTTTACAAATGGTTAACGGGCGATAAGACTATGCCCTTTGGAGAGAATAACAGGCATGTTCCTATTAGATTGATTGATTTTGATACAATTGAAAACAACAGTTATATAATAACCAATCAATACAGGGTGCATAATAGGGAAACCAAAATCCCAGATATTGTAATGCTTATTAATGGTATTCCGGTAGTAATAGGGGAGACCAAAACACCTATTCGCCCTTCTGTTAGTTGGTTGGATGGCGCCTATGAGGTACACGAAATTTATGAAAATGCAGTGCCTCAATTGTTTGTGTCCAACATACTTTCCTTTGCCACAGAGGGAAAAGAATTATATTATGGAGCCATACGAACTCCTCTGGAATTTTGGTCGCCGTGGCGCTTGGAAGAAGACAGTAAAGATTTAGCTAAACAATTTGGGTTGGAAGGAATAGGAAAAGAACTATCCGATTTATTGAGTCCAAAACGCTTGTTGGATATTCTCTTAAACTTCTCTCTTTTCTCAACCAATAAAAAGAAACACCGCATCAAGGTTATTTGCCGTTTTCAGCAATATGAAGGAGCCAATAAAATTGTAGCTCGTGTAAAGGAGGGCTTGGTAAAAAAAGGATTGATATGGCATTTCCAAGGTTCCGGTAAATCTTTGTTAATGGTTTTTGCCGCCCAAAAGTTGCGTAGGGAAAAAGAGTTAAAAAGTCCTACGGTTATTATTCTGGTAGATAGAACTGACCTAGACACACAGATTTCAGGCACCTTTAACGCAGCTGATGTTGCTAATGTGGAAACCACCGATAATATTAAAGAACTTCAAAAATTATTGGAACGCGATACCCGTAAGATCATCATTTCTATGATCCATAAGTTTCGAGATGCCAAACCTAATATGAATACTAGGGATAACATCATTGTTCTGGTAGATGAGGCCCACAGAACCCAAGAGGGCGATTTGGGAAGACAGATGCGTGCTGCATTACCCAATGCTTTCCTATTCGGTTTAACGGGAACACCCGTAAACAAAGCTGATAAAAATACCTTTTGGGCCTTTGGCGCAGAAGAAGATAAGGGAGGTTATATGTCCCGCTATACTTTTCACGATTCCATTAGAGACAATGCCACTTTGCCCTTGCATTTTGAACCTCGCTTGGTAGATGTCCATTTAGACAAAGAAACCATAGACAAAGCATTTGCGGAATTTGCAGAGAGTTCGGCACTAACTGATGAAGAAGCAGACGCATTAAATAAAAAAGCAGCTAGAATGGCAGCCTTTTTAAAATCACCAGAACGCGTTGAAAAGATAGTTAAGGACATTGCTACACATTTTAAAGAAAAGGTGGCTCCGCAAGGCTTTAAGGCTATGATTGTAACACCAGATAGATATGCTTGTGTGCAGTACAAAGAAGCTTTGGACAAATACTTTTTGCCAGAAGCGAGTAGCGTAGTAATTTCCACATCAGCAAACGACCCATTTGAGTTTAAACAGAAATGGGGAATAGATAAAAGCCAACAGGAAAAAATTATAGATGAATTTAATAACCCCCAATCAGATTTAAAATTCATAATAGTAACCGCAAAACTTTTAACGGGTTTTGATGCTCCCATTTTACAAACCATGTATTTGGATAAATCCTTAAAAGACCATACCCTTTTGCAGGCGATATGTAGAACAAACAGATTGTTTCCACAAAAATCATTTGGACGTATTGTAGACTATTTCGGTGTTTTTGATGATGCAGCAAAAGCACTTCAATTTGATGAAGAGTCCGTTAAAACAGTAATTACCAATCTAACTTTATTGAAAGACAAGCTCCCTGAAGCAATGGAAAAAGCATTGCTCCATTTTGAAGGTGTAGATAGAAATATTGAAGGGTTTGAAGGCCTTGAGGCTGCACAAAATGCTATAAAGGACGATAAAAAGAAAGATGCTTTTGCCCAGGATTATAAATATCTATCAAGGCTGTGGGAATCTTTATCACCTGACAGAATACTGGATATATATCATAAAGATTATAGATGGTTGTCTCAAGTCTTTGAATCTGTTAGACCTCCTGGAGATAACTTAGGCAAGCTCTTGTGGATTGCATTAGGGGCCCAAACTACCAAGTTAATGCATGAAAACATTCATGTTGGTGAGGTGCATAATCTTGATGAATATAGACTAGATGCCGATACAATTGAAAGTATTTTTAATAATCCAGATCCAGCAAATGCAACGAAGTTAGAAAAAACCTTAATAAAGAGGTTTAAAAGGCATGCTGGCATTGAAAAGTTTAAAAAACTAAGTGAACGTTTGGAAGCTTTGAGAGATAAAGCCGAGCAGGGACTTATAACCTCCATTGAATTTGTAAAAGAACTCTGCAAATTGGCAAAGGAAACAGTGCAGGCAGAAAAGGAGTTAGAGGAAATGGTTGTAGAAAAATCACCAAAAGCGGCCTTAACCGAATTGTTTTTAGAATTAAAATCTGATCAGACTCCGGCAGTAGTGGAACGAATTGTAAATGATATTGATGGGATAGTACGTATGGTTAGTTTTCCAGGTTGGCAAACCACCAGTTCCGGTGAAAGGGAAGTGCAACAATCGCTTAGAAAGGCTTTATTAAAATATAAGTTGCATAAAGATCAAATCCTTTTTGAGCGGGCTTATGCGTATATTAAGGAGTATTATTAGTTTTTAATCGTTAACCGAACAAAAGTTCAATTTATTTTTCCTGTTGAGAAAGAGGTTAAGCACTTTGTTTCAAAACGTCATGTTTTCCGCAACAACAAATAAAAATCCCACCGTATTTTTAACCCAAACCAAAATGAAACCCAATGGCGTTGGTAGATAACCTTTTTTTCCTATATTTACTTTTCTCCCCGTCATATGCTGAATTAATTTTCAGCATTTCCTAGTTTAAATGGTTTATTTATTTTTTAAATTTTAAAAGTTTATCAAATTCTAAATAATTCGAAATTGTCTAAAAAAGAAAAAGCAACCCTTTTAAGAGTTGCTCAATTTCCTAGGAACTTAACAGTAAACTTTCTCAACTTTTTAGAGATGGAAGAGGTAAACTATTAAAGTTCCTTTATGTAGGTTTATATGTTTCTAATAATTGCTTAACAAATGTAAGAAGAAATGATTAAAGTAAAATCAAAAGTAGTGTTAAAACCTATAGAAAAGTTTTTTTATGAAAAATCTATGGAACTTTTAAACGGAAAAACGTTAGACACCAATAGGCTCAGATTAAACAACCCTCTATCAACTATAAGAGAAATGGTGGATGTTTGTAATGATCTGTATGCAGGAAAACTTAAGAACAATGATTATGCAATTAATCTTGCTAAGGAATGTATTAAGATGTTTGGCAAGAAACATTATTTAACTTCTAAAACGATTAAAATCCAATATTTCGAAAAACTTCTCAAAGATTTCAAGAAGGATAATTATTTAAAGGTTGTGCACGCCGGAAATCTTATTATTAGTGAAAACAAAGATTATATAGAAGTTTTATTTAACGAAATAAAAGATAAGATAACAGTTGACAACGCTAAAGATGATCTCCATTTCGAAGAAATGAAACTCTTTAGTAGATTAATTGAATTTTTATATGTTGAACTTAATCACTTAGGGTTTACAAAGTTTTACCTCAACAGATTTGTATCAGCGGTCTTTTCAGGACTTGATGATCTGGATTTTAATGAAAGATTCGACATAATTGTCTCCCTCAAAGATAGAAAGATGGAACTTTTTGAAGTTATTTTTGGATTTGATACGTCAAAATTTGATAAAAACAAAGTTCAATTCTTCGCAGAGGATATAAAAATTGTAGGCAAATCTGAAAAAGGGCGTCTTTCGGTTACCACTCAAAATGCCATTGACGATTTTTTTGATAAATATAAAAATGACATCTTATTATCAATAAAGGTGGAAACAAAAGATTACTATCAAGCCTTAAATCATTCAAGAAAAAGATTGCTAAAAATAATGGATATTCTTTATATGGGTTACAATGACCGTCATTTATCATTAGTCAATGAATGCTTTATTGTAGGGACAAATCAGCCCGAAAAATCCAGTTCAATGCCAACGATGTATCAGATTGATGGATATTATCGAAGTCACGGCAAAGTTTATAGGCAACTTTTAGAAAAAATGGCTAAAATAAACACCCTTGAAATTAGTATAGAGACAAAAAACAAAATAAACTCGGGAATTAGGTATTTAAGGATGGGTGGGAGAAGTGGTGAATTAATAAATAAATTCATTAATTATTGGATAGGTCTTGAGTATATTTTTTCTACTTATGATGCAGATTCTTATACTGTTGGTAGATTACGGGAATATTTCAAGAGATGTCATGCAATAATATATTTAAAAAGAAATATCACAGATTTCCATAAAGACATTAAAAGATTAAAAGAACATAATGGAGTACCTGGATTTGGTGATGATTTAGTATATCTAGAAACCGAGGCGTCTTATGATCATATAATTGCTAATTCTGATTCCCCGTTAATGATTTTCAGAGCACGGTATTACAAAGAATTACTTTCTGATCCTAATAAGGTGAGGGGAGTCTTGGAAAATCATCAAAAAAATCTTGAATGGAATTTAACGCGCATTTATAGAATTAGAAATGAAATTGTTCACAATGCCGCCATAAAAGAAGATATTGCAGTATTAACCTCTCATTTAAGATATTATTTAACTTTTATAATAAATGGTCTGATTGATTTTTTAATAAACCACCAGATGGATGTAAACAACGATCAAAGAATTAGTATTGATGATTACTTTTTATTGCAGGACTTGACCCTTTCAAGTCTTGAGACACAAGGAATGACTTTTGCAGATTTAATTAAAATTGAAAATCCAATGGAATTGATTATTTAATATAAAATCTTCAAGATATTTATGACCAAATGCTAATAGGAGACTGTGTAAGCTTCCCTTAAAACCGAACTGTTTAAAAGTAGAATAAT